>Ga0209976_10000115_pt1 | contig 55240 bp, 80 predicted proteins | sample SumtaG_FD_182806 | JGI IMG/M metagenome (GOLD analysis project Ga0209976, IMG submission 182806) | Deep subsurface microbial communities from Indian Ocean to uncover new lineages of life (NeLLi) - Sumatra_00157 metaG (SPAdes) (version 2) | ecosystem: Environmental > Aquatic > Marine > Oceanic >... | reverse complement strand
TGGGGGAAGATCCCGCCGAAGTTTACAAGGGTTGGGAAGTATATCCCAGCAAGAAAAACGGTCCGGCCTGGGAAAAGAGCAAACTCATCTTTTATACGGGGGATCCCATCAATGACTGGGATGAGGCCCTGGCCTTTATCAAGGCATTGGGAGGAAAACCTCTTTGCTCCAGTACCTGCGGGTACTTTGTAGAGGATGGCTGGAAATATGATTGGGTCTGGCCTGAGGATCACGGAAAACCCCGACGATTGATTCTGGATCCCAATCCCTCTCTCTCCCACAAGAGTTGGAAAACCTGGGTTCAGGAACAGATGGAGGAGGCTGAGGAATGAATCAAGAATCAATCACCTTTTCTATTCATGGAAGGGATACCATCGGACTCAAAAAGATCTCCGATTTCAATAATGTCAATATGACAAAGGTAGTTCACCCTGATTCCAACTGGAGATGGTATCATTACTACTTCTTTGGAACGCTTGATGACCTTTATACGGATATCAGGCGAAGCCAACTTGTTATCCAAAACATAGCATTAGATTACATTAATCTGCGAAGCGGAATTCCTGATGAAGAACTGAATGATACCTTCCCCAAGGCCATCTGGTTGATTCGAAGTCTAGTTGCCCAACTGGGCAATTTCAATTCCATCATGGGAGATAATCTCGATATGAGCCTCCTCTTTGCATGGGAAGGAGATTTCATTCGTATACTTCAAGTTGTTGAACCTGAATGGAGGCTGTAATGGATTTCAAAACAGGAATAAAACTAGCCCATTATTCTCCCAGAGGTTGGAAGATTTCTATCTGGCGACAGAAACGTACATATCCGGCATCACTTAAGGAATATCATTTGGCTGATTTGACGAGGGCTTCCCGGGATCGTCTCATGACCCTCATCTCTGAATCCTGTGAATTTAAAATCGAATTACTTTATGTGGAACTCTCGGACTGGTCATTCTTTTGGAGAAATTACAAACTGGGAGAAGGGTAACATGAAACCAGAAATCAAAACCCTTAAACATTTGGCCCAGAGACTTTTAAGAGAATACTGGGATAATACCTATGTTATTAGGTTCCCAAGATACCGGCAATATTTGGCAAAAGATGCCTGGAAAATCTTTGAAAGAGCCCTCAAACGAACAGGATTATCCTGGGACGATTATCTTTCCTGGTCCCTCTGGTATGGCGCAGAAGAAAACAAGAACAAACCTTCTGGAAACCTCAATAGCTGGGATGTCATTCTTTTTGAACTTTTCGAGATTAGAGTATTGGCAAACAAGGAGATATGATGGAAACACAAGTATCACCCCGTTTTGAACAACGACCCTGGCAGGATCTTTCCACTGTTCTGGCAGGAAAAATTATGCTGTCACCTGTTGGCATTGTCAGGGCCTTTGATACCACCCTGATCGATGGTGACAAAACTACCCGGGAATTCCTTGTCCATGATAATTACTCCGAGTGGGATTATATCATCCATGACTGGAAGGTTACCTCTCCTCCTGATATTTACTGGGCATCCAAAACACCGGATCAATTTTCCATTGCCTGTGAATCAAATATAAAGGCTGCTGTCCAATTCTGGGTCCTTCCCAAATTACGTCCCTGGCTACGGGAAATGACCCATACACCTTATACAGCCTAAAAACCACCCTCTGATATTCCCTGATGGCATGGCCAGATTATGTCCCTTTTCTGGCCATGCTGACCTTCCTGGGCTGATACTCTTTTTTCCCCCCTGTCTTTAACCTTTTCCTCTTATATCCCTCTGATCTGTTATATGACCATACCAGATAGGCCTTAGGCCTATCTGGGGTTCTCATTCCTCTACCTCATTATCTTCATTTATTTCTACATCTACATTATCCTGGCATAAGCCTGGCATGGGTAAATTGACAGTAATCCTTGGCATGGGGAATTATCCCTCTCACTGAGGAGGAAAGCTAAAGTCTCAGCGAGAGTGCTAGTTTCAGTGAGAGAGCTATCTAGGATAGGCCAGTCTCAAGTCAAGTGAGAGGCCAAGGATCATATTCCTCTCTATCTGAGTCTTTCCTCTATACTGTCCAGTACTACTATACCTCTTACTATATACTTATTACTACCTTCTGATCTTTTCCTCGCTCTTTCCAGCTTACATTTTGTTTAATGCCCACAGGCCCGGCCCAAAGGACGGGCATGGGCATGGCATAGGGTGCTATATTTCTCCCCCCATCATTTTAGTACTCTGCGGGATACCCACAATAGACTAAGGTGATCAAATAAGCGTCATGGTGGACTGTTACACCCCGATACGGTGTATCATCATATAAAACCCTCATAACAGGTCTTAGAATTCAGTATTGTCATTTCAGAGAGATACACCTTAGGTGCCCACGAGATGATGACATTCACACACACGATGATAACCCCCTCCCCGACCTTTAAAACAGGTAATCAGCGAAAGACCCACATTCAAAACGTGCACACCACCGATATTTGGCACATTCGACGGGGGGTGAGATTTTATTTTGAGAGGAGGGCGAGGGCTTGCGCGTCCGTGAAATGGAGGGTCAAAGAGAGAGGTCAAGGCACACGCGCAAGCGGGGTTTTCATTTCCTGGCTCGTGAATCTCATTGACAAGAAAATCATCACAGGCGCGCAAGCGCCGGGGGGCTTTTCATGAAATTGACACGCAGAGGCCGACCACTCACATCGAAACTAACTCAAATATTATAAAATATAATAGGAGAGAAATTAATATAATTAAATGTTAAATATGAGACATACGTCTAATAAAAATAATAGACATACGTCCAATATTTAACATAGGATAATAAATAAGCCTTAATTATTCTGCAAGGTGTACACAACAGGTCATTAAGGGAATTGCAAGGTTACAGTAAAGGCTTGCAAGGTTTCTGCAAGGTTACAATGCGATACTGTATTTAATGCAAGAGGGGATAAACCCTCAATAGTTAATAAGGGGCATGACATGGCAAGGCAAGGAAAACGCGAATTAATGCGGCAACCAATGGCAACATTGCGTCAGGAGTATCAAATTGCATATGGGCAAGACGTACCCGATGACCAGAACGAGAGCAAGGCATTTATTGTTAATGCACTTGCTCGCAAGGGCGTGACCATTAACAGGCGTGGTCGTCGCAATTCGGGGAGCGGCAATGTTGTTATGTTGTCGTCAGATCAACCCCGTAAACGAACCATGAGCGCCATACGTAAGTTGACACGCTCAACACTGTCAGATGCCTACAATGATGTGCCAGGGCGTTATGCTCGCATTGTCCGGTATGACGATAGCGAATTAACTGTCGTCATTGACGATGGTTCAGGCGGGGACTGTTTATTCACTGTCATCAGTGGTGATGATGAACAGTCAACCCCGGACTATCTGGAAGCGGCGCATATCATCATTGCGGCCTTTGAATTGAATTAACACTCAGTGTCGGGGCAAGTGTTAAGGCTTGCCCCTTTGTTCTACCATTAACCTATAAGGGGCAAGTATCATGTCAGCAATGGATACACCAGTAGTAAGCCGGTTTGAGGATGAAATATTCATTGTCAACACGTTTGAGAAGGCAAGCTATGTATTCTATTCACCGCTTGAAGCAATCGCCTATGTTAAGTTAATACGTGAAGGCGATGCATATGTTGTGCCCTTCTCCCTGTTTCAGACTATGTATCCCTCATGCTGGGAGTGGCCCACCAATGAACAGTAAACCTGTTATTGTGGCAAGGCGCATACGCAAGATTGGCATACCCCAACAATTAGCGCTGGCCAGTGTTCATCAATCAACTGTGACAGAAGGGAGGTTAATCATTCGTGCGATACTTGCCCTGAAGTATAAAGGCTAGAGAATTAATACAATCGAATAGACCACAATATAGACCCGGTATAGTTAACCGGGTTTTTTATTGCCTATCTATTATTACACAAGCATATAGTCCTGTGCCATGTTAATACTTGGAACGATGTTTATTATTAGACCCATGTATATATTAATCTATATAACCCGGTATAATGCTATTGTGATATAATATGATTTATAAGGGTCTGACCGAATTTCTAGGTTCAGGTCACTTTTTCGTGGCCCTTTTCCTTTTCCGGTTTACGGGCCAGAATCCCCCTATCCCTCCTCGTTAGTCGGGCATCATTTCATCAATGGTCATCTTACGCACCGTATTGCGTGGCGTTGGAAACCCCATGTAATCTGCAATACCTATTGCCTTGTTTGTATGGATCATGCAGTAGTATTTGTGGTCTGTCCAGACCAGTGTATGCGTGGCAATCAGTTCGCAATCGGTCTGGTCGCACAGTCTCATGCCAGTGTCGTCAAGTTTATTCATCTTGTCTCTCCTGTTCACTTAAAATTCATCAATTGTCCTGGTTAAACTCGTCCCAGGCACGCTTGCCGAGTTCTCCTCTCAACATGGCCTCAAATGCCAATATCGCCATCTGACGAAGTGCCTCCCTGGTTTCTTCACTCATTGCAGGATCACCCAGGACACGAGCTGGGCCATAATCTGTGTCGATCTCAAAATACCGATGAATATATTGCATCATGCTTTCTCCTGCCTGTTCAGAATCTCATTATGCTTATTGATTAGTATGCGCAATTCTGATGCCAATCGATCATCACCACAGTGATCTGCATATACCAATAGTGCTACTCGTGCTGCTGGATCAGTATCAATCCTTAATACGAAATATACCGCATCTGGGTCGGTTGGTGTATTATCTGTTTTGACAATACGGTATTTGTTGTAAAGTTTACTCATTTGCTTTCTCCTGTTTGCATTTAATTCTCTTCCGAAAGATTACGAAGTGCCGCCTTAAATTCAACAAAACTCATAAAAAACTGACCCCCAGCATCCAGTAGTTGTTGATTCTCTGTACCGATCATAATGATGCCTATCAGGACTCCTAAAGGTTTTAATGCAATGTCAAGTTCTGCTTCAGTAGGTATTTCTACCCGTGCCAAGTCTTCAATCGTTTTCATCATTTATCTCCCTGTATTTATCTAGGCATTCCTGATATGTTTCCAATGTATCACGTAGAACCTGATTAGCAAATTTTAATTGGTCTGGTCTGCCAATTTTGGCCGCATCCTCCCTTACCAATTTTATATAGGTTTCGATTTGCTCATCCAGCCAAAGGATGTATTTATCGGGGTGTTCCTGATTAACATATTTGGAAGGCGCGTATTCGCCTATTCTAGTTACGTTTTCCATCTTTGTATAGAGTCTGATTTGTTCTTTCAACCAGAGTGTATATTTATTTCTCATCATGATTTTTTATCTCCCACCAGCTTGTGGGCCATTGCCCACCAATCCTCATAATTTTCCTCGGCAGGTTCTACTCGCTGTGCATAATGTCTAATCTGTCGCCAGGTCATATGGTTACTTGCCCATTCAAGCAATAGATCATTGCTGGCCAGCGTATGGGTAAGTGTCGTGTGGATGCGTTCTGGGTTCCCATTTCCCAGTATCTCGGCCCGATCCCGAGCAACAAAAAAAGCCTTCAATCGCCACTGACTCTTATCCGGCATTTCAATGATGATATCCTTGTTCATGTTATACTGTTTCATTATGATTCCTTCTTGAGTTGTGCCAGATATTCTGGATCCTCAAAGACAGGGTCATCCCAATTAACGAGACCAGATTCCCGATCAATATTCTTCCAGAGCAATCGACAACGGATATCTGTAAATTCAAATGCACCAATTTCGTGATACTCGGACATGAACCACGATTTTGCCTTTCCGGGTGTTTCGGCAAAGATTAGTTCATAAATATCTTCATGTTCCCAGTATCTGATTTCTAATCCAACATCAAGAGGAACCATGGCATCGATAACAAATACCTGGTAGAGATTCATTTTTCTGTCCTATCTCTCATCATGAGATCTTCCCCGTCCTTGTTCCAATTTAGAGTAACCTCAAATCGAAAATTAGATACAAATGAAATATTTGTGTCAGGTTTATTTACAACAGATTTCAAAATTTCTATGGATTTAACTTTTCCTTTTTCAGAAAGAGAGAAAGAGATTGATCCCATCGTGATAGAAATCTTCCCTTTAAAAACATAAAAATCCATAGTATCGATTGCCCAACAAGTTAAAAATGCTTTGCCCATCCAACTCTCTTCCAAAAATTTGATAAGTTCATCAATATGTTCATTGAAAATAGGAATAGGTCTTGCTGATCCCATTCTAAAAAAGATATTTTTACCAGCAAATCCGGGGTTAACCTCAAATCTTATTTGGTGTGTAGAATGTTCAATCAGTGGCATCATTCCTCACCTCTCTCCTCGGTAGCAGTTATTAAATGATTCCAGAGATGTTCTTTAAGAACATGACCCAGAGGGAGTTCGCTGTTCCAATCATTATCACCATATTGTGTACAAATCTGTCTGAGAACATGAACTGTTTCTTCTCGTTGTATGATGAGTGATTCAAGTGATTCTACTTTTTCATAACCCAATTCCTTTAATGCGCTCAGAACTAATTGGGTTAGAACAACACGTTTTCCAGCCTCAAAATCTTTCTCGCTCATGTCTATTACCTACCCCAATGTCTCTAGCATGTCGTCGACGGATTTGAGTTGTTGTAAATTAAGAAGATCTTCCTCTATCCAGAACCTTATAATAGAATAAGCATTTTGAGCACGATAATATGAGAGTTTTTGTTTTTCCCATGTCTTGCTTGCAGTAGAAGTAGAAGAGCCAGGGGGAGGTGGGCCCCATGAAAATTTATCTCGTTTTTTTAGTGTCCCAGCCTCGTTGATGGCTAAAATCAGAAAACTCAAACAATTCTTTGGTCCTCTGATATATATATGTTGTAGATCTTCTTCTAAACCACTTCCTAACCAATTTAGAATCTTGTCCTTGAATGAAATTTGTATTGGATCAAAATTAGGTATCATGATCATCCCCGTAAAAAAGAGCTTCGCCAGTATTATCCCACCAATCCCGGGCTGCATCTATTGCATCTTGGGTTGAACGATAGATATAATCTGTTTCATGAATGTTTGGGGTAGTTAAACTAACAATTTTAAATTTTGATTTTCCCCAGCCTGTTCTTTCAATCGTCAAGAGTGTTTCATGATCTAGAGATTCTGATTGTGAAAATACTGTTTCCTGACCTGTTTTCATAACAATATGACTCCATATGCCTTTCATGAAAACATCAGACAGAAGCCAGGGGCTTCAGCAACTGATGGTGCTGAGTAGCAGGGGGCTAATGCAAATAAAAGGACTACTATTAATACCAGAAACAGAAATATCATTAATATAGATTTAAGAAGGCTTTTCAATTTCATTTTTATCTCCAGAATATAAAATTTTCGATTAAAACAAGATTACTCGAAGAGGTAGATTTCTTCGACGGGCCAATTCAATCATACCTTTCGTTCCCGGACTTTCTCCATCCCAGAATGCTATTACTTTATCACAATCATTCAGGATTTCAGCATTACGAATCATACCTGCTGATCTAGGATGTTTATCCCAATCGGGGAGAAAAATTTTAACTTCAAGACAGCAATCTTTTGCGATCATTTCTGCTGTTGAATCGATTCCAGGAGCTCCTCCTGTAATGATAACTGCATCCTCAGGAAGAGAATGAATATAATCAAAGAGTTTTTCAAGTACGATAGCTGCATCCTTTCTGTTCCACTTTCTGGTTCCTACAATAGCTATTCGTTGGGGTTTTTCATTCATCATAAGGTCCTTTTCGGGTTAAGAGTAATTGAGTATGCCCCCCTTCATTGTAAATGTAAATCCATCCTCGAGATTCAAGTTTTTTGAGCCATTTTCTGACTATATATCGATTCTTTCCTGAAAGAGAAACAATCTGTTGAGTGCTGGGGGGTATTTTATTTCTTATATGATAGTCAATGATAAAATCGTAGATAACATCTTCTGATGATTTAATAATTTCCATAAAGATGTAATCCCAGAAATAAAGCATCTCCCATCATATTGTCCGTTAAAGATTTTCTGATGAGAGTAAGACCCTCGACTGGTTCTATAACTTTGATGAGTAATTCCGTTTCTATATTGTATTTCTTTTCATTGAAATCAATCGCAAGAACTTCTTGGGAAGTTTTATGAAACTCATCAGCTGAGATATTCGCTGGACCGATAATAGCTGCCCAATGACAAGACCCCCCCATAGCAATTTCTGGTTTCCAAATCAAAGTTGATTTAAGAGTTTTTCCAACAAGTTGTAAAGGAAATAACCCCTGTGGTGGTGGATGGAAGAATTTCCTGAATTGACGGGGAAGTACTTCATCACTAATTGAAAAACTAAAAAAAGCTGTTTCTTCCACAGAATCATTAAAAGCCAAAATAGATTTACCATCTTGATGATCGATGCTAAAGGAAGGAGAGACATGATCGGGTTCAGGTGTTAACATATTTGGAGTCCAGATAAAATCATAATATTCCATTATTTGATTTTTCCTTTCCATTCTCTAATTTCTACTTCTTCCGGATTTGTTAATCGTTTTCTTTTGTTGCCATTAACAGGTTTTGTAATGATTACTTCTGGTGCCTTTAATTGTTTTCTCCTCTTTTTCTCATATTTTTCTGCATGTCTATCTCGTTCTATTTCTGTAGCAAATTTCCATGTTTTTCTTGCACCATGAAATTCAAAGGGTTTATCATTTCTTACTTGTTTCTTCTTCTCTTCAGTCTTTTCTGAAACAATAGGGGTGACAGTAAAGATAATTGCAAAGAGAGGTAACATTGCTGGAATCAGGATTATTCGTGCTTGAATGATAGGATCTAAGAAATCTGTCCAGTAAGTAGAAACACCCGAAGCCAAAACAAATATATCAGTATGTGCTAGAGAGAAAAGAATTTGTGTGTAGAAAGAGGCAATGGCTGCTGTAACAAATGTGAAGAACATCATAACATTCCAGCTCTTCCGTAATTCTCTAGCAGCTACCAACATACCAATATCTATTGCAATAGCCAATAGACTTCCTTTAGCAAACCACCAATTGAGTGCTGTAGGATCTGTGGGAGCAACTCCTTCGAAAACCGTGGCTGCTGCCCAGGTTGTATGTTGGAATGTGGCAACTGCAATCGCTAGATAAACAATTTCAAACCAATTGATATTGATCTTCCTCATCTTTTTTTCCTTTAAATTTTCTTCATTAGAGCCATATGAACCAGACATTTTCTGAGATTATCAGGTTCAGTATACCAGGCTGCATGAACATGTCGATTTTCTCTGTCCAGTATTTCAATATGAAAAGGAGAACCCATTTCTTGATCTTCTTCTATTAATATGAGGGTCCAACCTTCTTCTTCTGCTTTTTCTACATCATTGACGAGTTTAATTACTTCATCAAAACTTATTTCCCATTTCATTTCCTTGCCTTTCTTTTTGCTCGAATTTTATTCATTAATGGCATGTTGAATTCTTCTAGACAAATATCATACCAATAATCTTCTGCAATTTGTGCTTTGGAAACAGGAACTATTTCTATGATAACCATTGTGGGTGACTTACCTTTTAGCAAGAGATGAGCTATCCATTCTTCTTTTGTTTTGCTAATGAGTCTATTACCTCTTTTTAGATAGGCTAAAAGTTTTTTCCCCTGCCTCATATGTTTTTTATAACGTTTTTTTGGGGTTAGAGATCGACCTACGTAGTGAACCTGGCCTGAAAATGGGTCCATTAAGCCATAGATAGAGCAGTTTGAACCCATTTTTTTCCTGATTTTCCACGAAGTCGGTCTCGAGGGCTGAAATTGAAGTAGTTTCCTTTTTAGCCTTTGAGCTTTTCTACGCGTCTTCCTGTCCATTTTCGCTAACAGGGCCTTCTACTTCTTCTTTCACTTCTTCTACTGCAGTGAAATCACCTAACCATGCTAATGCTACTGCTTCAGCAATAGCAAAGACTAATGATTCTTGTACAGAGGCTACCTTCATGCCCTTGTGGCGTAATTCTACCCGTTTATTGGCACTTTTACGTGTTCCAATTCTCAGATAGATCATAATCTGATGAGTTTCACACCAAGCCATCAGCATTTCAAATGCTTGGGTGTTATTCCATTGATCATTAGCGTAGTCTTCTAGAGTATCTCCATTATGTTGGGTAACGATGGTCTCAATTACTGAATCAAACATCTTTTGTGCTCCTTTTCATTGATGGGAAATAGGTCTTTCAATTATTATAGCAAGAATTCCTATCTTGCTATATATAATATCATAAAATGAGAGGAAATAGATGAAGATTTTTCTTTTTATAGCGAGTAAATTTAATGAAGAAAAGAATTTTGGGGGAATAGCAACTGTTGAGGTTAGACCTTGGAAAAAAGAACTCATCATAAATGTAAGAGGGGTGCATATTGTTCCTGGAAAAATAAAACAGAGTAGTAAAGACCTAATAGATTTGACTAGTGTTGTTTCTTCTTTAAATTTCTCTTCACATCTTTCTTTTCTTAAAGAAGAAATTGATCTTGTTATGTATTCTGATTCTTTCTCTTTAAAATCCTATTTTTCTAGAAAAAATCTTCTTATTAATACGGCAAGTTATCCCTATGATTCATTGTATGGGGTTATTTATGATCATGCTAAAGCTCTTAAATCTTTGACATTTGTTCATCAGTCTTACCAAGATAATGTATTTTCACGTTTAGCATATGTAACTGCTAGAGATGCTGCAGAGGGGATAAATACATCATCATCTAGTTATAGTTTACATCAATCTGAAGTAGATTGGGAAAGGATTTTGAAAAATGAATAATGATAATAATCAACTTAGAGAAAAATTAGATTTTATAGAAACGTATTTGGAAGATAGAAATTGTGATATTCTTGAGACACAAATTACTGAGATCTTTGATTTCAGGTTCATGATAAGTTATCCGGCTAATTGGATTTCGATGAAAGAGTGGGAGGGCTTACATCGAGAAGTACGTCCCGTTTATCAACAAAAAATTGCTTTTGTATTATCCTGTACGATAATTAAAGCTATAAAAGATAATCAGGAACTAGCTGAATTGGTTATCAGTGCTGTAGAAGAAATGTACGAGGATATCAAGTTTATCCCACCTTATGAATTTTAGGGGGGAGTGACCCGTCAGCTAGACGGGTCATCTTTTTAGAGAGCATTGGGTGTGCGGGAAAATCCAAAAATTTGTTTATCACCTAGAGCTCTTCCTTGCTGATGAACTTTACCAGACCCTTGAATATTGAAGAAGGTCTGGAACAACATAGTTCCTACAACACCCAGAATCTCAACAATACCTTCAAATTGAATCTGTAATCCCAGGGCTGTAAAAACCCAAGTAAGAACAGTTAGAACTACTGCAATAACTGCCCTTAATGTTACTGCTGAAAGTTTGTTGATACCAGGGATAAGTTTCCCCCCGTTGGTCAGGACTGTTGTAATAGGTGCTGAAAGATAACCAGCTCCAATGGCGATAATAGCATTCCAGAGAATAACGAATGCTTCTTCAGGTTGAACTATCACTTCCATCATTTTCCTCCTTGTAGATAAACTGAATTCGAATTTCATCGGGTATTCTATCTGACTTTACCTCTTTAAGAAAATCAAGGTTAATAACAAGTTCTTTTATTCTTTCTTGTGGACCTGGATCGGGTTCTGGTTTCGGCTCTGGTTCAGGTTCGGGTTCTTCTACATAATCAGGTAATTCCTTTTTCTGTTTAATTATTTGGGGACTTCTATTGATGAGTTGATTCCCCATTGCATCGACTTCTAGAGCTACCATAAAAGCTTCATCAACATGAATAGAGGGTGTTTTATCCCATTCCAGATATGAAAAGATTTGAAGATCTACTCCATGAGGTAGATACCATTGTTTATTAAAGGGTTTTAGAAATTCGTAATACTCTCTTCCCCCATCGAAATCAACAAGTTTCCACCCTTTATATGGATCCATATTGACAAGAAGACCATGCTCACCAATGACTGTAGTTGGTCTTTCTAATTCAAGAGCATCACACATGTTCCAAAATTGTTTATATCTGAAGGGATGTCCGGCAGTACGGTTATGGGAGAGAGCTACATATTCATGAGGTGCATAGATTGAATAATCATGCCAAATGTGAAGAGCTTCTGCTAGAGGGGTCATTTGACCTTTTCGGGTTTTGGGATCAAATGAGAATTGGGACTCATGGGGATTACCAGTAGCAAAACTTCCTACTGCAACCCCTTGTCCTATACTGCCAGCTAAATGAACTTGACGGGCGAGCCAATGAGACATATTGGTTAAGTCCATTTCATTGTCTTCATTAGAGGCTTTGAGAAGAAAGCCCTGTTCAATCAAGTGTTGGTTCTCTTCAAACCATTTGTCAGGATCCTTATATTGAGGTTTTTTCCAATTGCCATCATCGGGCCATTTTCTTAAGATGATTCGGGGTTGGGGATCAAATCTCTCATTTGTAAGCAATTCTTGACCAATTTCTACAGCTTGTGTAAAACGGGCACCGCCCATGACTGTTATAAAATTGGGTTTAACAAGAGCTACATGATCAAGTACACGAGCAATTTCTGTTTCTGTTCCACGATCAACTATTATATGTGGACCTACATTGGAAAGATAAACAGTACTAGGGTTTCTCATTCTGGTTTTTTCTTTTCATGTTTTTCTTGCAATAATTCATTCATCTTTTTCTCCATTTCTTTATTTCTTTCTATTAAAAGATCATTTGCTCGTGTTAAAGATTCAATTTGTTTTTTGACTTCAAAAACTGTTTTCTGAAGTTTAGAAATTTCTTGATTTAGACGAGTTGTTTCTACAGCACATTCTGTTATTGTCTTGGTGTATTGTTCTGTCTGTTTTCTATAACGTTCTGCCCATTCTTCTCTTTCTTTAGAGTGATTTCCGTTTAGTGCAGTATTTGCTGTATTCATTAATTCAAGAGAAGTTTTAGTTTTTTGAAGAGAGTCTTGGGCAACCTCTAGTGCATTTTTTAGAGCTTTATTTTCTTCTTCTTGGTGTTCTTGTTCTATTTTTAGTTTAAATACTTCTTCAAGTTTTTGGTAATAACCTTCTTTATGGTTGACTCGTTCCCCATTTGAGCCATTGATAGGTCTATAGTATCTACGGAAGCCACCTACGATTCCTAAAAGAATTACAGTTATGATACCAATAATCGAAATAATCGTATCTGATGTTTCAGCAGGTATAGGCAACATAAGTTAATCCGGCCAAGTTAATTCGCGGTATAGGAACCAAAGCAGAGGAATCTGCTGGGAGGATGTCTTGAAGAAAAGCGCTGTTGTATTCTGAGAAGGTTGAGAAAGTGCTAACCACAAAGACCCAATTGTTACAAAGGCTACATAAAGAGCATAGGTTGTATAAAGAAATTCTGGTTCTCTTTTTTCTTTCCAGGGAAAGAATACTAGAAGAATTCCTGAAATAAACATAGCAAGCATGGTGATCTTAAACAATGAAGAGGATATACCCATCACGTTGACCACGATATTTGCTACTCCGCTTGTCTGATCTAATATATTACTTATTGCTAATGGCATTGACACGAGTCCAATAATGATCCGAGTGGGAGTTTTATGAAAGACTCTTTCGACAAAAGATTCAAACCACTTCAACATCGGATAACTCCTCTTGTTTTTCTACCTTATCTATATCTATTTTTGATAACCTCTTTAAAAAGAATTGGTAGAATTCTGCATCAACTAGAGTTATTTCTAAAGCAATCTGGAAAGCTTTGTCATAATCCTTTAACCAAAGAGGATTATGTGAATCTGAGATTTCGTTTCTATGTTCCACTTCAGGGATGGGTAAGGTTAATCCCAATAGTTTAAAAAGGATTTCCATAGTTTTTTGGTGTTCTTCAGTGATTCCCACAAGAAAAAATGAATTAGCTAGATTTAGTGCTTGATCAAAAAGTAATTGCTCGGGGAGATCTTCCATCATTAATCTGCTTCTCGTGATGATTTCTACCAGTACCATATTTTCTGGATCTGGTTCTATTTCTATTCTTCCTCCGATAATACGGGGATCTCGATTAATAAGGAAAGAACGAGTTTGAAAATTAGTCATTATTTCTTTCCATTCTGGATCAGATAAAAACTCAAAGAAACTATCATGTTCTATCTGATTTGTTATACTTAGATATTTAAAATGAGAGAAGGTTCTTGCAATAGGCTCTCTTAACAGAGTAAAAGTCTGTACTTCTTTAGGAACATATAATGAAAAAATGTCATAAAAATGACCCCCATAAAACTTGAAAGATTCTCTTTCTTCAGGATCAAGTGCTGCAAATTGATCGAATTGCATCAGAGGTTGTAAACCCTCCATTTGAAGACGTGTAGCAACTTCAACAATTACTTGTGTACCACTGGTTCTGGGAATTGCCATAAAATATGTATCTTTCATTTTTTTATCTCCTTTTTTTAGCTTGGAGCTATCAATATACCACTAAATGAAAAAAGGTCTACATTAACATCATCGACCCCATCGGTTCGTTGTGCTCTTACTCGAAGATAATCATCTACTTCAAGTTGTACAATTTTTTGAAAAGTAAAGTTCATGATGTTAGGTGTTCCTGAGGAATCCTGAGCTCCTTCATGAGCGAACAGGGGAGTATTAGCTACATTTTTAGTAACTTCTACTTCCACGTTACTCCAACCCGAACCTCCACTATTATCTTCTAGACTATAGTGAACAGAGACAAAATACCTTCCTGCTGTGTTAATCACTGCTCTATCTGTGTCAGATTCATTATCAAAAGAATTTGTATCGAATTCGAAGAGAAAATCTTCAAAATTGACTTCACCTATTCCTGTTACGAGAATAGTAAATTCATTCGCGAGTTCAAAATGCTCTAAACCTGTAAAGCTTGCACCCGCAGCAGGTCCTCCTCCCCAGTAACGAAGATCAGCAACACGAGTATTTCGTGAAAATTGGATTTCTTCTCCTCTTAGAACAATTGCAGCAAGAGGTAAAACATCCGATCCTACGAATGTCATCGCTTGAACTGTAGATTCAGACATCAAACTAGAAACAGGTACATCAGGGCCTTTAATGATTTCAAGAAGATTAGTACTTCTATCAAGTCCAATTTTAGTCCAATTTTTGTTGTTAGTAAGTGCTGGCATATAAGGCGTCATCTCAATACTACCACCTGTGAAATAGCCCCCACTATGATGAAGAGGGAAGACTTTAATCCAGAGGCCTCCTCTGTCTTCATCGAAGTAAACTCCTCCAGGCTCTAATCTCCTTCCCTCAACTAAATCTTCTAAACCCGTAAGCCCAAGTTTATGTGAATGGGGGCTTACAGAAAGATTGGGGGCATTTCCCGCAGTAGAAGCAAGAGCTTGAAGATCTGCTGCATCTATTATTTCGAGAATACCATCGTCATTCTCTTTCATTTTTACCCAAAGATCAAATTCGGGTGAAACTTTGGTATTGATTGCTTCTGCAACTGTTACACCAGTTGTACGATAGACTCTAACAAGAACATATTGACGGCTTTTGTTGGGTACATAAATAACATCCCTTCCATCTTCTATGATACCTATTTGTCCAAAGACAAATGTCAGATTTTCAAGAAATTTGAAAAACTGAATAAACAGATCACGAAGCTCATCATTACTAACAGCCATTAGAGTCTCACAATCGCTCTTTTTACGGTTCCCAATGCCCCTACGTCTGCAGCATAACTTCCTACCTTATCGAAGAAAGTTGCCCCTCCATTATCACTAACTCCAAGTTTACTTTCACCCCAGACACAGATTTTATTCTGATTATGGGTTAAAGCATGAATCGTATCATCTGCTAAACCGATGAGTGACCAACTCAAGCCTCTGGTTGATGATATGGATAGAGCGTATGTATCTGATAGGTCTTTCCCGATTATAGCAAGATGGTCTTCGTCATTATCTTGTGAGACAGAAATACCATGGGTCTTAAATGGAACAAACCCTGTTTCTCCACCGGGAGTAACATTTAACCAGGTGGCACTTCCTGGAGAAGAAAGATAAGAACTTACCAAGAATAGTGCAGGATTAGTAAGCGTATCGATGCCTGACTCTATAGTATGAGTGAGATTATCAATGAATATATCGACATCTCCACTTCCACCCCCGCTAGAATTGATTCGATTAAGATTTGCAGGGCCATAATCTTCAGTTAGAATCTTTGTTTGCCATTCATTATCGGGAGGTACCCCATCATCAAATGAAGCTGAACCCTGATAAAAATCAATCCCGAGAGAATTATTGAGAAGATAAAGCTGAGATTGTAAGCTCATGTTTGCGGGATCATCAAGAGGCCCGATATTAAAGAACCAATTGATTTGTTGCCGAGTAAGACTTACGGGATAAGACCACCAATGCCAGACTTCTATATCACTTGAAGAACCTTCATTATCTTTGATGCCATTACCAGAGAGTCCAGTGGAAAGAGAGCCATCGATGATATCATAATTGAGATTTGTATCATAATCGAAGAAGAGATTAGGAGTACTTGCTGAAGAGATCTCTGGTCGAGCTAAAAGAATAGCTGACCCTCCCAGAAGTCTGGCTGCAGTATAGGGTAAAGGCGAATAAAATTCAGTTCGTTCACTACTAGCTGTTTGTATTCTGATATCAAAGAAGGGAACTTGACCGTTTCTAACATCGAGTGGGATACTTCCATCTCCTGTAATGACTGGGGCTTTGTTTGAATGGATGAAAATATCATCATCTCGAGATGCACATGCAATATCCCCACTAGAGAAATCGCCAGTTGGGTCAATTACAACGATGTTACTATTATTTTGCCAGGTAGTTCCTCCATCATCCGAATAAGCGTGTCTGATTTCATTCTGATCCCCAAATGTAATGGTTACCACATCATTGCTCGTGATATTGTTGGAATGTATTCTGGGATCAATAGCAGAACCACTGTCAAGAAGTGTTGATGTCCATTCTAATGTAAAACCTGGTGTTCCCAAGACATCCGTGACATTATAACATCTGACAGTAACAGTATCCCGTGTTACCATCCAAAGATCGAGTTGACCCGTTCCGTCATCATTAGTTACATAGGTACTACTATAATCAAAATCGACATCAGTTGGATTACCAGAGAATGACCCTGTTAGTTCTGTCCAAGAAGGATTGCTTGCTTCAAAATCTTCACTATAGGATATCCGATTATTTCCATCGACCAATACTGCAACACTTGATACGGAGCGCATAGAGGGCGAGGGGAGAGTTAATGGAGGGTTATAACCATCACCTGCTATAATACCCACTAGCGAGTCCCCATGCGTCATATCACCCGTCTTTACAAGGTCATTAGTTCCATCAGGAATCCATGCGACGGTTCCGTTATCTCCCAATAGAAAAGCAAGGTCTTTATCGGATGCAGATGCATAAACTTTATGCCAAGCAACTGCAGAAACTGGGGATACTGGAGTAATCCAAGAAGGAGTAGCAGAGCCAGCATTAGCCGTAATAAAAACGCCTCTATGTTGATCTCCTGTACTATCCCATCCGATAAGATAGATTTGATTAAAATCAGCGTCAGAGACAGCAAAAGATCTTCCACTATGATAGGGTCCATGTTCTACTGCTGTAAAGACAGGAGTAATGTCTGTTATCTGGGATCCAATTGCTCGATAGAGCCTTGAATCATATCTTGGATTAGCGTAGTATTGTCTTCCATAGAATGCTACTTCATGACCAATAGAAAATTCAAATGGGATTTGTAATGTTTCTGCTAATGCTGCATCTGGATTGATATCAGGTAGATTGAATAAGTTCCAGGTTTGACCAAAATCATGAGTGATGTAGGAAACAGCAATGCTTACATCATTATCTGTTGAATTGAACCAAGCGGTTGTAATAGCCGTACCAGCGTCATAAGGTGATAGCCAAAGGCCTGGGTAAAAAGCTTCAGTATTAAGACTTCCAGTAAGAGTTTGACTGGTAACTACAGATTGTGTCCAATTAAGTAAATCTTTGGACCAAGTAGATGTTACAAATTGGCCTGAAATTTCATCCCATGAAGCTATAATGGCCCAATTAGCTCTGCCCCTTGACCAACCAATCATACGTTGATTGGATTGATTATCGAATGAGAAGACTTTTTCCACTGAAAGGTTTGGACCCAGTGTATCTCTAACAAGCCAGAGATGACTCAATCCTGCAATTAGAGTTTCAATTTCATCACCTTTGTCTACATATAATGGTGAATGGGGTGAGGCACTCCAATCTACTGGGGTATCTGAAAAACCATACTCAGTTAAATCAAGTCCAGCCCAACTAGGTGTTGCATCATTCCATGTAGTGGTTGTGTAGAGTCCACCTAAATCAGTTAATACGGCAAAAGCACCACGACCTGATTCTAGAGCAAAATCTCCCAGATCTATTTCAGGAAGGGTTATGTCAGGGAGACCCAGATTCAGTTCTGGAAAGTTAAAACCCGGAAAATCGAATGAATCCGGTATATATGTAACGCCGGGTGTTCCTTCAACTTCACGTTCTACCCGAATTCGACATCTTTGTGAACCCGTCAGAGTATCGGTAGAGTAGGTTATTTCAAGAGGCAGAAATCTTTCATCAGTATAACTAATGCCACGTTCTGTTTGATTACTTGCACTTAAAGTAGATCTTATCCAGGTCATTTCGGCGGGATTAATACCGATGTCTCCGCCATGGGCGAGAGTGATATCAAAGATTCCAAATTCAGCATTTAAACGGGCATAATCATGACCTGTAATGATATTGAGATGGGTTTGACCTGTTGTTAGTAATTGACCAAGATTTTGACTACTTAAACCTTGACCTGGTGATTCTCCCGGGGATTGGGAAAAGACTACCGGTACTTTTGTTGTATCTGCTACAATTGCTGAAGATCGTAACCAATGAACCTTGGGATAATAACTTTTGATAAAACGAACTTCAGTCCAGTCTGCTTCATCAATATCGACAACAACCGTACTGATACGATCAATCGTATCCTGTCTCATTGGGTCTTGAACGACTTGAATCATGCCTCTGTGATTAGAAGTGAGTCTATGGGTAATGGCTCTTGCCATTTTATCTAATTGTGAATAGAGAGAACTACCAGTACTTCCCAGGGTTGTTACGGGATAGGTACTTCCCAAACCAGAGAGTTTAACACCAGTAACTTCAGATAGTGTTGAATGCCAATGGAGAAGGTAATGAGTGTAACGATCGATATCAGCATCTTTTAAATGATTCCAATTCTTTGGAGAAGTTTTCCTTTGAATGACTTGTGAGAAACCGGGTCGTTTTGAAGATCTTTGTAAAAAATCTTCAGCTCTGATTGTAGTTTCTGTTACAGTGCCTTGTCGAGAAGCTGAAACTTCTGCAGGATCCTCAACATGATAACCAATGAATTTAAGAATACTATCTCCAATAAGAGGACCAGGGGAACCACCGAAATCTTCTTCTTGCATGAAGATGACCATTGCACCGTCCGGTACACTGACCGTATCAGATTTTAGTCTGAAGTTCATTATCTGACCTTCAGGTTTGAGTGTTCTTGTAAAACTATCTACTACTAGTGTAGTTGGTGAATCAGCCCCTGTTCTGGCTGCAGGATAGATAACACGTCGTGTTGTATGGGAAACGCTATTATGACTAACAGTAAGTTTGATCCATCGAGGTTTTCCAGCTGGAAATGTAACACCACTTACCGTTGCTGTAGTGGCTGTCTCGGGGGTTGCACCGGCACCAAAGTCCCAGGCGTAGACGGGGGCTCCTGCCCCGCTTTGGATGATAGTAGTATCAACGGCATCAAAGTTAACTGTGAGGAGGGCGGTGCCGTCATCCACAAAGCCACAATTGTGTTCTCCGGCATGTGCAATAGGAGGTTGAGCAATAGATGCCCGAAAGCTGATTTCATCTTTTGTTATGACTCCGTCTTCATCAATAAAAGGAGTTTTACTCCAAACATCGAAATGATTAACAACAGTAATATAGGATCCTGCAGCGGGATTGAGTTCTCCAAATCGAGCTCCACGAGAAGTTCTGCCAATGGGAAGGGTTGTTCCATCGGGAGTAATGTCTCTAGTTCTTACTCTACCTAGATCATAAGTTCCAGCACTACTTCCGATGTAGATGGTCATGCCCTCTTCTACATCAAAGATACTACCTTGAAGAGTGCTACCAGAGTCTGTTAAAATATTTGTAAGAGGAAATTCCCAAGAGGAACCCATTATTTGGGCTTGATAAACCACATCAGGTTCCCAGAAATAGACATATGATTTTACATGAAGTGGATGTCCAATCCATGTAACTTTAGACATCTATAATGCCTCCAGATTTCTTAATTCGAAGATGACATTGTCCCAGAAAAAATGATAGGTAAGTTTTCCAGGCCTAACTATCACAGCATTATAATTGGCGAATGCTCTGGCATTATTTTGAGTTCTTATTGTTACTAGAGCACTTTTAACAGAAGTAAGACCTGTTTCAGAGAGAATCGTTACATACTCGGTTTCATCCAAAACCGAGTAAATCCATTGGGCCGAGAGAGGTCCATCTTCATAAACTGTTCCATCTCCTGATACGATATCAGGCATAGTAGTAAATGTTCCATTAGAACGAGGTTGAATGGTAAGGTCAACTAGGGTTCCGGGATTGTCATGTCCTGCAACAATTTGATAGGGCATTATCCATTCCCCATAAGATCTTGTAGGGCCAGGACTAGACCTTCTTTTACAACGTTTGCTGCATCTTCTGGTCTCATATTACCAAGTCCATCAATCGGAATTGAAAGATTTTCGATGGTAAGATTGATTCCACCTCCTCCACTCCCACCTCCCAACATAGAACGTGTTTGTTGTGGGGACATAACTCTTGCAGGTTGTGAAAGAGTGATGAGCTCAGGTTGTAATGACAGGAATGAACTTCCCACAGGGGGTGTACCTCCTGAATCAAAAATGGGTAAAAATTTATTTACTGTATTTTTGACGTTGTTCCCAATTCCACCTATGGCTCCTCCTACATCATTAATGAAATTCCCAATCCGGTCTCCAAAATTCTGAGCTCCATCTGCTACACTTTTGAAAAATTTAAACATTGATGTAGAGGCGGTTGATGCCAGAGAAATGACAGAATTATTAACTGCCCTGATCGATGCACTTTGATCTTCAAGATCTTCACGAAGTTTATTGAGACTTTTCTTACGTTGTTCTTCTAGTAGTTGATCTTCGATTTCTCGATCTTCTAGAAGTCGGTCTCTAGCAATTCTTCTGTCTTCTTCTGTATCTTGGCGTCTTAATGCTGCATCCTGAATTGCTAAAGCCCTGCGTAATGCAAATTGTTCCGCTTCAACCCGCGTACGATTCTCTTCAGCATTAATCAGGGCGGCAATTCTGGCTTCACTTTGTCGAATGAAAAGAGCCATTTCCGTTTCAAAATCCGTTTGACGTCTCTGTTGTTGGATTCCGAAGGTGGTTTTCTCTTCATTTATTCTTCTGTTTCTATCATTTCGTGCTTCAAAGACAGCTACAGCATCAAGTTGAGAAGCAGCTCGTTGTATCCTGACTCTTGCATCTTCTCTGATTTGAGTTAAACGACGTTGATGATCCTGTAGGCGTCGTACTTCCTGTAATTGGAATTCCCTAAGTTTTTGAAGTCTGTCTTCCCCTGCTTTTTTTCGTGCTTTCTTTATCTCAGCTTCTGCTTCTTTCACTTTTTCTATTTGACTACGATTGAATTCATTAATTTCTCTGATATTTTTACGGGCTTCGTCTCTATCTCTTCTAAATTCCGAAAGGGAGAGATTTTCTCCAGTTCGTTTATCTGCAAGACCTCTTCTACTTCTGCGTAATTCAATTTCTTTATCGAATTCGTCATTGATTTCGGCTATGGCTTCTATTGTTTGATTCAAGACCATGACATGATTCTGGAATCCTGCAAGAAGTTGATTGAAGAATTTATTCAATGAGGATAGATTATCTTCAGTTTCAGATATTAATCCAGGGAAGAGAAGCCCTGCTGCAGTTCTAGTGAGATCTCTCGTATTTGGGAATGCTTCTTCACTTCTAGCTACAATATTATCAAGACCTAGAGATGGCATAGATGCGATTTCCCTTAGTCTCGTTTGTAATTCTTCCCCAAAGGCAGCTTGAATGGCTAGACTATTTCTTTGTTCATCTGCATTTCCTAGAAAAGGAAATGAATCTAGAATCCCAATAGAAAGTTCAGTAAGAGCCATCGCTAAATCATTACCGGCCTGCAAAATGAGTAGTCTCAATGCTTCAAAGGTTCCACCCAATCTTGTACCTATTTCATCCCCAAGCGCTCTAATGATAAAAACAGCTCTGGCTAGGGCTGTTCCAAAATCATCAATAGCTTGAATAGCAAGGAGGAGAAGTTGTTTAAAGGTATTACCAATGACATCCCCTACACTTTCACCCTGTCGAATTCTTTCAAAGCTTCCACCCTCAGCACCTGAATCAGCCAAGGCCTTTACAATAGCAAGGCCACCTCCAATACCAATTCCTGCTGCAATGGCTAAAACTCCTGCTCCGGCTGCTGTAGCTACAAAACCTTTGAGAAGTAAAACATTAGCTGCAAGAACAGTTTTTAGGCTCACAAAGAGCCCGATAGCTTTGCTTAGACCAAAGAGTAGAGGTGCTATTGCGGTTGTACCAACCAGGATGAGGGCAACCCAATTCAATAGCTCTGGATTAGTATCGATAATCGCTTGAAGAAAATCAGAGATCATTTTTGCACCTGGAATCAAGATCTCCATAAGAAGAGGTGTAAAGGCAACAGCCATGGCATTACGAACCGTGTCCTTTAACCTGTTGAAAACATTAATGCCATTCTTTTGCATCGTTAGAAATGCTTCATTTGAAATACCTACCCGATCAATTAACCGATCGAGTGCATCAATCATGGCCTGAGGATCACCCTGGGCTTCGTTGATAGCCTTTCTTACTTCAAATCTGGGTATCTCAAACCGGAATGCAAGAGAACGAGCCTCTCCACCCAATGCTTCACGTAATGCAATTGCAGCACCCTGAACACCCTGTGCAGGATCCATTAAAGCAAGACGTTGAGCCAAGAGTAATGTCTGAGATAGATCAATATTTGTACGACCGATAGTAGGAAGCAATCGTTCTGAGGCTTCTAGAATCGTGAGATATGATTGTCCTGTTCTATCAGCTAATGCTCTAAATTGTGCTTGTCTTTCATTTACCTGATCTTGATTTTTTGACATGGCCACGAGAAGCTCATTAGCTCTGAAGAGACCAAAGGCTTCTTTGGCGCCACGTCCAGCAGCCAAACCCGCACCCAGGCTAATGAGCTTAAAATTATTGGCGATATTACCCGTAGTTTTTTCAATGAGGGCTAGATCACGACCTACTCTCGTCTGAGCAAATGAACTCATTGCTCTTTCAGTTAACCGGATTTGATTAGCTAGGCCTCGAAATGATTGACCCATCTGTTGAGCAGAACGATCAACTACACGTCCAGTTCGTGACCATGACCTATTAAAGGAATTGGCAGCAGCAGCATTTACCCGTTGAGCACCGACTACACCACTCATATCAATGGTGAGTCTACCCAATATAGAACGACTGCCTGCACTAGCTCCTGCGAACATATGACCCTACTAGTCCTTGTATTTTCCGGTTGATTAGATGACTGGTATTGGAATGTTTGTCTTCTTCTGGATCCCAGAGAATCTGTTCAATCTTGTAGATAGCTTTTCCCTTGCCATCGACCTCATTGAGTTTGTTTTCGATGAGGGTTCCAAAATGAGTAACAGCCATATCAAATTGAAGACAAGCCCAGTAATCATCCCAGCCAAATGTATGCTGAACCCATTCTCTAAGTCCAACAAATTCACTTGGTCTTACGCCTGCCAACTTTGCTGACAGGTACAGATTCCACACTTTTTTCTTGTTTACGAAAAAATTCCTTGATCTGTGCTGTTGATCTCCCCAGCAAAGTATAGATCTGAACTTTCTCACTATCTGAAAGTAGATGAATAGAAACTTCATCTTCTGCTTCTGTACCTGGTTCTGCCAGAGAGAATTTGGGTTCTATGATACAGGTGATACAAAAAAGATTGATGATTGTATTCTGTGCTTGGAAATCTTCCAAATTACCCAGAAGCTCTTCTGCAGCTTTTCCTGTACTTTGAGCTTTTAACAGGGCTTCTACATGGGGAGTTAATTGATCAGGAATCCCCCCATAAGTGATGAAGGTGTCGAAACCAACGGGTCTGACCCTGACAACTTTACCAGAATCAAGAGTGACTTCGACACCTTCTTGGTATTCTTTTTTCCATGTTTGTGCTGGTGTAACCATCGCATCCTCCTTTAATGGAACGATTAGATTACTACTATCAAGTGGGTGGTAGTGCTACTGCTGTAAGTGCTTCGTATTGGACAACCTGGATGATAGAAGCAAGGGAACCACTATCCAGGAAATTGATGTCTCCTACAGCAACAGCGGTGATTTCAGGAGCGGCGAAGGTATTGTATTCAAGCCTGATCTCGAATCCTTCTGTGATTTTAACTTTGGGAACAAAGATATGATTATCACCTGCTCCCTCTTCTGCATCTGCTTTTCCTGAAATTCCAAAGTAGGGAAGTCTCAAAGCAGAAATATCGAGTTGACGACGACGATTTGGAGTAGTACCAGAGTTATCAACCGATTGTCCAGTTAAGATAGCAAGGAGATCTAGATCTGCACTACCAAATCTGAATGTTACTTGTGCAGAAATGATACGAGCAGCAGTTGCAGTAATTGAGTCGTCTCCCTCAAGTTGTGCATTTACTGTTTGAAGATTGGCAACATAGAGGGCGACAGAAGGAACATCAACAGCAGTTCCAAATGTACCATCTAGATTGTTTATTGCCACTTTACAATCTCTTAGACCATAGCTAAGAGCACCAAAATCAAAAATTGACATAGGTTTTTACAACCTTCCTGTGACTAGGTATTCTTGCAGAATGAATGAAGCATCACGTAGATCAGGTTCCCTCCTGGAATTAATTTGACCACTAAATTCTGTATTCCAGCTTTGAGTAAGTTTTACTTGTTCAAGAAGTACATAAATCCTGCTCGCTGCTATTGAAATGTTATCCCAACCCGTATGGACGGCATCATAAATCCAAATCTGCATTGTTTGGTTAACAACCGTATGACGATTGCTACTATCCTGTGAACGAGCAGCAAATAAAGGGACAGCATCAGCACCTTTTACAATAGCTATAGGTCTTAAAAAGTTTGTTGATGGATCATACGCTGCAGGCAAATCAAGTCGAGAGAATGCTTCGGGTAGATCCCTGAAAAGATAAACACCTCCAGTAAGTGTAATTGCCAGTGTAGCGTCATCATTCAAGATCGTAAAAACTTCTTGACTCCAATCTCCAAAATCAGGCATTATGCTGGCCTTGATATCTCAGCTTGAATTCTTGAATAAAAACGAGGTGCAAAATGATCCAGGGCCGGTCCGATAATTGCGAATCTTCCTTGATTAGCAAATTCCAACCAGAAGCCATAGGGAACACCATGACCAATAGCTATTGCTGAACTCAGAAGTAAACCTTCTACTTCAGCAAAGAGAGTAGCTCTGGCGGCTCCCGTTCTATCTTCCCAAACAGCATTGGTTCTCATCCATTCTTCTACTTCTATCGCCATCTCTTCAGTAATGACAAAGATCCTTCTTCTCCATTCTCTCGTAATTACCTTGAAAGAATTTTTAAGAACAATTTGGGGATTGGATATCCAAGTAAAAGGCATCAGCTTAATACATCACAATGGGCTTGCATCCAACCCGTGTTAGTATCAATAGTTACTCTGACCTCAAATTCTTTAGAATTCACGATGAATCGATCACCTTTTTGAATATTTAAATCGGCCCTTGTTCTATGACCTTTTAGACCCAGAACAATCATGTCTTGATCACCCACAGAACCAGGAGGAGGATTTTCGGAAAAATTACCGAAGTTACTGTCTTCAATTCTTACATCCTGAGCAGCAAGAGCTACTCCATTCCTAAAAATAATAATAGAAGTGGGTTTTTCTTGAATTTTTCTCCAATTCATAGAAGCCATGTGTTCTTCACGTTTACCAGAATATCTACTGAGATTATCAAGTTCAGTCCATCGATCAAATCTAGGCATCTGGGAATTCCTTTTGTCTTGAAGGGATTCTTCTAGTAACCCCTGTTCTAACACTGCCACTAGTAGAAGGATCTCCCTCAAGTTCTGTATTTAATTTTGCTTGCCAGAATTTCATCCAACGAAGCATCATCTTGGGAAGATCACTGGCATCAATTCTACTATCATTTTGAAGGAATGTAACTTGTTTAATAGCATCTGCCATTAAAGCTTCATAACCCAGAACTACAGTTGCTATTTTTTTCACATTTTCACTATTATTTACATAATCTATATCAGATTCCCCATACAAGGCATCAACTTCTGTATTTGTAAAAACATCAACTGCACTATCATCTCCAGAACCTGGGTCCCCAACATTTCTTCTAAAATATGATCTTCTGATAGGTGTAGTCATGCTGTTTCCCAAAGCTCCTGAATCATTTGACAAAGTGGTTCCCAAGAATAATAATCTTTTACATGTTGAGACCAACTCTCAGCTTTTTTCAAATATTCTTGGATATTCAAATGTACATGTTCTAATTTTTTACTAAGATCAAATATATCTGGCTGAGCCCATTCACCCAAACCTGGATGAGCATCATGAAAAGGCCAGGCTGATACTAATTGGTAATCAATGGGAATTCCCCAAGATTTGATTCCATCAGCCGTTCCCCCGAAATCCGTAGTGACAGGGATTCCGCCGGTTCCTGCAAATTCTCTAGGCAGGAAACCAAAACCTTCACCCGTATTGGGATTCAGCAAGACTTCATGTTGAGCGTAGAACTCAGCCAGTTCGTTGTCACTAAAATCTGTTTCAACTATAGTAGTATTTGGAACTTCTGATTTGATTGCATAGGGCAAAGCCCCCTTCTTACCTTTTAAAGTTAGATGACAATTCGGATATTTTTTATATAACATTTGAAATGCTTGAAATGCTGTATCCCAACCTTTTCTTCTACCTCTATCTATAAAGGCTAAATAACGATGTATGTGAGTTACTTTTCGTTTTTTATATATTGTAAAAGCTTTAGAAATTCCAAGTCTCTGAGTGAGAAGTTTTTCGGGATTAACTCCTTCATCTAAGAAGACTTTATTTACAAATGTTGAAGGGGCGATAACCCAATCCATCTCATTGAGTGCATCTACCCAACCCTCTGGTAAACGAGTTGATTCGAACATGGTTAAAGCTATTTTTTTTCCTATGAAAGGAAGAGGGCCATAATCACGATAATGGGTGGGATAGGCTAGAAAGATAGCTCCCATAGAAGGAATGTAAATTTTCTTTCTATGATACTCTCCCATTTCATTAACATGATAACCCTGTTTCGAAAAATGATCAGAGAGTTGAATTGCGATCCTTCCATAAGATTCTTCTGGAGACCAATCCGGAGTACAAATAGTTACTACTGGTTTAATCACTGGCGTATTCACCATGTCCTCCTAGACTTTTAGAGTTTATGCCAGGTATTTTCTTCTGAATGATGAGAAAAAGAAACATTTTCTACGTATAGTATACTTTTGTTGATGCCTAATTTATCACTGGCTCCATCTAGAAAAACTTGGAGATTCACTAAATCTTCTGATTCTGAATGTATTACTTCTACGATAATAGCAGGTCGTACAGTTTTTACTCCTGGAAGTACGTAAAAAACTATCTGTCCCTTTTTACGAGGTCTAAATATAGATTTTACTAAACCTACTGGCATGATTACATCTTCCTTTTTTAACTAGCTTAATTTGCTACAGGGAGTCAGTCTTATTATAAGATATTTTCTTGTTTTGTAAACAAGTTAAGTAGGTACATTCTCAGAAATATCCAAAAAACATGAAGTTGACCAAGTTCTAGTGAGCGGATTCCAAACATTCGGTGTCTTTGGATCACCTAAAATCTCGATGAAAGTCATTATCTTATTATTCTTTTGGAAGCCATAAAATACAATAGGCCTAACATCAATATCAGTCATGACATAAGCCCAAGAAATTCTTAAATCATCACGAGAAAGAATTTGATCAATCCTAGTTGTATCTGAGATTAATACATAGTCTGTATTGAACCAAATTTGTGTATCTGTGATAAAATTTCCTCCAAGAAGAAGGCCTCCCAACCTATTGATTTGTGAAGAAGATTCAAAAAGACACTCCTGAATTGTTTCAGCAGAAGTATTACTCATTGAAATCAATGACCAGATAAGAACAATGATGAGAATAAAATAACGATACTTCATGATATTACCTTTCAACTATTGATAGAGAAAAACTTCTCTCTGCTGTTCTGGGGGGTGAAGAATCTGTAACTACTCGATTTGTGAAAGCATAGAGTTCTCCGACTGTTCCGCCTGAAACCCAAATAGTTCCAGTAGTAGTGTCATTAGCCAGATCATGTGTAGTTACACCTGCGGGAGGACTTGGCCATGTACTAATCGCAATACCTTCACCAGTTTGCAGCCAGTCAGCCCAACTCATTACATAATCCAGATCTGAGTCTGGATCTTTAGGTAAAATATCTCCGGGTACTGGCATTAAGTCTACTCCTCAACTAATCTTTCTTCAGGTGGTACTATTATGATACGATTTTCAGCCGCTATATTAAGAATTCGATTTTCAATTTTTACGATGATAGTTCTTTCAGGAGTAGCAATTGCAATAACTGCTGCTCCCCCTGTAACTGTAAATAGCAAGAATGCTTCACTTGATCCCAGTAGGGGAAGAGTAACTTCCTGAAGCATCCTGACAACTGTATGATTGAAGAATGCTTCACTACTTGTCAATAGAGGTAACTCTATGACACTAATAGCTACGATAGAAGGAGCAAAAAATGCTTCACTACTTGCTAGTAATGGCAAGTTAATGTTTAAATTAACTTGGGGTACGTGTAAAACTCCACTAGAGGGAAGCAGGTCTAGTGTTACAGTTACTGCACCTGGTGTAACTGTATGTGTAAAAAATTCCTCATCACTACCAAGTAAAGGTAGAGTAAGATTGAGAGCCCCTACTGTGATGACATGAGTAAAGAATACTTCATCTGATCCTAGTAAAGGAAGAGTTATTATTACCGTACCGGGCGTTACTGTATGAGTGAAAAATGCCTCACTACTTCCCAATAAGGGGAGAGCAATAACATATTCAACTGATGGAGTAAAGAACGCCTCACTACTTCCCAACAAGGGAAGGGCGATAACATGTTCAACTGAAGGGGCAAAGAATGCTTCACTAGAACCTAACAGAGGAAGTGTAACTGTTACTACCCCTGTAGTAATAGTGTGAGTAAAGAAGGCTTCACTCGATCCCAGTAAAGGCAGTTCAATGTTTAAACCAGAGAGAACTGTATGAGTGAAAAATACTTCACTTGATCCCAATAAACTTAGATCGATATTAAGATTCAATTGATGAGTAAAGAATGCTTCATCTGATCCTAGTAAAGGTAAATCAATAACATATTCAATTGTATGAGTGAAAAATGCTTCATCACTAACTAGAAGGGGTAGAGTAACAGTGACAGGTCCAGTAGTAATTGTATGAGTAAAGAATGCCTCACTACTTCCCAGAAGAGGAAGTGTAACAGTTGCTGCACCTACTGTAACAGTATGAGTAAAGAATGCTTCATTTGAAGTCAGAAGGGAGAGATTGATGTTAAGATTTAACTGGTGAGTAGGAAAGACTTCACTACTTCCCAGAAGAGGCAAATCAATTACATGATTGAGTGAAAAATCGAAGAATGCTTCGCTCGATGTTAGAAGGGGTAAATCGACGTTAAGATTAAGCTGATGAGTGGGGAATACCTCACTAGATCCTAATTCTGGTAATGTAACAGTTACAGGACCAGTTGTGATTGTATGTGTCGGAAAGGCTTCACTACTTCCTAGAAGAGGAAGTGTAACAGTGGCAGCTCCTGGAGAGATTGTGTGTGTGAAGAAGGCCTCATCAGACCCCAGCAAACCTAAAGCGATGTTGAGATTTAGCTGATGGGTAGGAAAGACTTCACTACTTCCCAGAAGAGGCAAATCTGTATTGAGATTCAATTGATGAGTAAAGAAGGCCTCATCAGATCCCAATAAACTTAATGTAATATCCTGTGCTCCAGCTCCCCCTGGAGGACCTAAAAGGAAGAGTTTCTGACGCCAAGCAACTGGTGGGTCTTCTTCATCCGTGGTTGTGCCTGATTCAGTCCAATCTCTATCATTATCAGAAAAGTCTTTGAGTCTATTAGAACTAGTATTGGCAGACCAAAGCCAAATATTAGAAGTGCGAATGGGCTGAAATGTTTCCATTTCTTGGATGACTTCAGCATCAGAGAGGGAAACATCCCAGATTTTTTGGGCACCAAAACGTAGATCTGCTGGAAATTCGTTATTGGCGATCCTGGCCACAGTCATATTAGCAACAGCAGCACGTGTACTTGTATCTTGTGTACTTGTTACATCGACACTACCATCTATCATACCATCGGCGTCTGCAGCTGCATTACGCCGCATACAGAAATTATACCATTGGCCTATAGTAAGGGCTGATCCCGTTTGAGGATCAAAACCTCCCGATAGAACAGCCAACATGAAAGTGGTACCATTAGAATCGGTTCCAATAAAATCGAGAGGAGTACCACTAGTTGTTCCATTGTTGAGGATAACAATAGTAGAATTCGCATCTTGATCAGCAACAAGTTGGGCCCAAATCATCCAGGTGTATGGGCTATTAAAGTCTAGTACACCTGAGGTGCGTTCTAGACCTTCAGTGTTTGCATTAGTACGAATAGCCACGGTTTAGGTTTCTCGACAAGCAACGCCTAGTAGTTGCATATCACCACTGGCAGTATCAGCAGTATTACGACCTACATTTATACGTGCCCATTCCCCTGCCACCCAACCATCCATATCACCACCAGTTACGAATGTGATCGTGATAAGTTGGGTTACACCTGCTGTACCAGGTACAGTTGTGCCATTTACGACATTGTTTGCAGCAAAAGAATCGGCATCATGATCTAATGTACCTACCTGTGATCTTTCGATGCCAATTTCCCAATCGCTGTCCCCCGTTATTGCTGTTGCTGCCATAACCTCTAATTCAAAGGTTAAGCCCCCGTCATCATAATGTTCTGGCATATAAACAGAATAACGAGCATCTTCGGATGTAGTATCATCAAAGGCAGCAAGAGGATTACCATTTCTGTCTGTAAAATCACAGGTTGAATCGGGATTGAAAGAACCCCCTATAACTGCAAATAGACTATCACCAGTAGCCATAGTTAACCTCTTTCAGGGGGAATATAACCATCTTCTTCCATGGCCATACTTCGGTGGGAAGGGCTTTTAGCACTAATCATTCCATCCCAGAGAACTGTATCTATCTCTGTACCCAACGAATTGATTGCAGTATTTACTGCTGCTACATTACCTTCAAGAGCTGTTCCTGTTGGGTCTGGGTTGACTGTCGTATAAAAATCTCGAACTATCACCATCCTGGCATGGGCAGCACGACAGATTTCGATTTCACGAGCCATTTGATTGATCATTGTTTGAACTTTTTTAGTGGGTCCAACTGCCATATCAATTGTCTCCTTGTCTTTTTACAACCGGGGGATAGAGGATTCCTCTGTATTTAGATTGGGGGACATGACGTCGTAATTTGGTATTCCAGGCTGCTTCCTTTTTGATCTCTTGGATGATTCCTGGATTTTGAGTGAATCCAAAAGGTGCACCTGTTCTTGCTGCGAATGCCCCGTCATCAATTACCTGTTCGGCTTTTACTTCTTCTTCGATACGTTTAGCTTGATAGATTAATGCTTGGGCTAATTGAATAGCCCCCTCGTAGTCCATATCCATAAGAGCTTGACCATCAAAAAGAATAATGAGTCGATGCCCTTCTCTGCGGATAGTCCCTTGTTTACGGGGTTTCAAGATTTCCATCTTAAAGAGTGAAAATCCCGCTAGCATTGAAGTTAACATTGATGTCGCCACCGTTAGGTGTTACTGGCAGGCCCGTCGCAGTATCAAAATTAGCGATAAGCAATGAGGTCGCTTCAACTGCAGAATCATAATAGAATACGATTTCCTCAGAGACGTCTCCTGACACCGTAGAAAGAACGACATCTGCTGCATCAGCGGTACCATCTGTTGAAGTTTTAGAAGCAAGATTACCACTAGTTGCAACTCGACCTGCTCCAGTAACATCTGCCAAATCGTTATCAGTTGCCAGATTCTTTATATAATCTGCTGCATCAGTCAATACCAACTTCATATTGTTGGCAGACCAATCAATGTTTGCATCTAGGAAATTACCTCTGCCTAGAGCATAAAAAGCGTTAGCCATGATTGTTCTCCTATGTTCCTACATTTTGTGTAAGATTGGGATCACCAGGAGGTCGTTTAGTTTCTACCCACCTGTTTACTTCATCAATCTGCTTTTGAATTTCTAGCATTTCTTCTTTCAATGCTAAACGTCGTTGCCATATTTCATTGCTGTAATTTTCGAGTCTCTTTACTTCTGACTTGAGTTCTTCTAGCGTCATTTCTTGATATGCCATCTTGTTTTCCTTTATATCCATTTGCCATTAAAAAGCATCTTCTACTGTAGCACCTGTCGTTGTGTTAATATAACGTCGTTGATTATGAGTTCCCGTATAACCTGCTTCAAGATCAATCTCTACATCATCAAGGTGAGGTCCATTATCAAAAAGCCAACCTGTTGCATCATCACCAATAAAGAATTTATTGGGATCGAGATCATTATCAGCACTTTCAAATCGGCAATTGCTAAATACGCCACCATTACCATGTACCTCAATGGCGTATTCCAGTCGGTTACCTTCAAAATTGATATTCCGGAATACGTTGTTGCTGTTGGGTGTCAATTTCTGTACCCCACGTGTGCCAACAACACGTCCCGATAAGATACCATCGCCAACAGTGATTTTCTTGATATCATAAACCGCTTCAGAAACCCAGCCGCTACCAAAGCGATCTAACTTTAGTCCAATAGCACAATTTAGGATCCGTTGTCCCCGAACTACATTGTCTGCAAATCCGTTGTCACTTCCAAAACATTCTACACCGATGGAATAATCGAGAATACGAATAAATTCTATAATGCAATTTTTGCAATTGATGATTCGAAGTCCTGTATCCGAAGCAATGGCAAGTGACGGTGTATGCCAGCGATTGGTTGGTCGCTGGATTCTTGGTAGTTGTGCAACAACATCATCTATCGCAGAAGCTACCTCGCCTATCTGAACGGCAACTCCTGTACCGGTGTAATTAATAATAGCGTCTGGTGAACTCATCACATGAGTTTTAATAATTAATGTACTTGTTATAAGATAAGTACCACTGGGGAAGAAGACGATGCCTCCAGCTCCTGCATCGGTAATAGCATCATCAATTGCTGATGTATCATCTGCGACCCCGTCACCCACAGCTCCAAATAACGTTACATCAGAAATCTTTCCAAAAAGTGTAGCAATTAGGTTATGATCAGCTACATGTTCAGCTCTAGTATTTGTTATGGCTCTATTATTAGGTAATGATGTAGCCATTAGATAATGTCTCCATGGAATCTCGTGTTGAAATTCACTAGCTAGTTATTAGACTCCGTCTGTTACACTATAGCTTTGAATGGCATCGGCATCAACCAGTGCACCAGCTGCTGTTGTCCGCTCAAAATCACGCATGATAATATCGGTGCGTACATCAACATCGAATAGGTCATCCCCACCTGTAATTGTTGTATCGGTACTGACACGATACCCTTCCACTCGTACGCGAGTTTGCCGGGCCTTAGATGCTACGTTGTTTGTCTGTATCAGGGGAATTGTCGCCACTGGTAGACTGGCAACAACCGTATCAACTACATGCAATGTGCCGCCGATGCGAAAATCAATAAAGATATCACCGATATTAAAATTGCTGCCGGGTTTGAAGATGCAATTATCGACAGTTACTTTTGCCCCGAAGGTTGTTCCAGCAACGATTGCCTCAAGGAACATTTCGGCATTTTCTGAACGACAACCCATGATCCGCACTGAGTCGGGCGATTGCACATCGTAATCTACTCCACATAATGAGGTGCTGATTTTTTCAAGGTCACATATTCGTGACCGGTCTATGAAAACTGCGACTGCGCAATGGGTAATTGTGCTGTTGCGTATATTATGCAACATATTATTACCACTTACAGCATCACCAACATGAATGCCTTCTTGCCATAGTGTACCTTCGCCGGTTGTCCAACCGCCGCCAATGGCCAGACTCTCAAACAATGAGTTATCGGTTTGTACACCGCTTGCAGCCTGACCTATCCGCAATGCAGTTACAAACCGCCCTTCCCAGTGCATGTTTCGGAATATATTTCGGGTGCTGCTGCGGGCGACTATGCCATCCCAGTGATAATACAGCATGTCTGTTACTGTAACATCACCATCGCTGTCAAACCAGAGACCCTCAACGACTGAATAGGCAAACCCGTTAAGACTTAAAATACTACTCATCGTTGCTGTTGCGTGTAGCGTAGCCCCATTGCCCGTGATGTGAACTCGTGACATGCTAGTAAGAGTTAAGGGGCTGGAGACATTATAAGTACCGGGGGGAAAGTGTAGATTATCTCCATTTGCCAGATCATCCAGTGCAGCTTGGATGGCAACAGTATCATCAGCCACACCATCCCCTATCGCCCCAAAAAATGTTACATCAGAAATCTTTCCAAAAAGTGTAGCAATTAGGTTATGATCAGTTACATGCTCTGCTCTGGTATTTGTTATACTTCTATTAGTTGGGAGAACCATTAAAACCCTTCCTCATAACCGGGATATCCACCATCAATCGATGTAAAAAATCCCCGAGTAAAACGTTCTCTTTCTCCATCAGTAAGAAGATCTCCCACTATTACTTCATCTACTGTTCCATCTACAGCTCTATTTGCTGCTCCATTATTCATAAATCTAAGTGTATTACCCGATTGTGAAGCAACCAAATTTGAAAGTGGTGTTTGTGTTGTTGTATTAAGTTCTGTAACTGTTCCATCAGGATCACCCCTGTAAAGATGAAGATTTTTATCTGCTTGGAATGAAGCAAAAATGACAGCCCAGATTCCTGCAGTAACACCCTCATCAGTTATTGTTACAGAGCCCCCAGCAATACTATCTGGAACCTCTCCTCTGAAGGCAGTTAATCCACTATCAAATCGTAACCAAAAACCTCCACCACTACCCCATTCAAAAAGGTGACCTAAATCAGGTCCTTCTCCTGCAGTATCTGGGCTAATAGGGATTATATATTCGAATGTTTGTTTTTCGGAGATTTGATCGGCTGGATCTACAATATCTAGGAAACCTCCTGATCCAGTGAAATCAAATGCTTCGTTATCTCCTTGTTGTCCTATCTGACCAAGGGTAACTCCTGAACTTGAAATTTGTGCATCAAGTTCTCCAACCTTCTCAATACTAGTACTGGCGACTGTTGCATCATTGGGTGCAGCAAGGCGCTTCAACCCATAATTAGTGGCTACCGCAATAAAATCATGGGCAGTCACTTCCGCAATGAGTAGATTTGGCCCCAGATTTGCATTACTATTATGAATACGAATCATGCCACCGGTATTAATCCCATTGACATCTACCTCAGCACGGTAAGTGTCACCAATGGTGAGAATGCCATTCTCTTCAATCCAGAGATTTGCACCGGGATCAGCCGTCCAGAAATTAGCATGATTGCCACCGAGTGTTGGTGCATCAGCCTGGAATTCCCCCGCAGCTACTTCTGAAAGTTCAGCTACACCACCTGATTCATTGAAAACGGTATAATCGTCTGGATCATCAGCAGTCCATGCACTGAAGTCAGAATTCTCTAATAGATTACCTGATCTGCGAACACTCGCTTCAGTTATTTTGACATCACAGGCTGATGCGCGACTAATAACATAATTAGTATTTTCTGCCACAAATGTTACCGAAAACGTCCCGGGTGTTGATATGATTTGTTGCTTTGGAGAAATTCCTGATAGTCCATGAGTGATAGTTCCACTCTGTACTTCACTTACTTTGATGATAGCTGTGTACTCTGTTCCAACAGTTAGCACTGTTTGAAGGACATGAGCTGCAGTCCCATCTGAGATGATGTTCAACGACCCATCGGGTGCCTGAGTAATATTACTAGAAGAATCTCCTACTTCGACTACCGACCAATTATCTGGATCATCATCTGTCCAAACACTAAAATCTTTATTAGAAAGTAGTTCAGCAAATTCTGCAATCGTATATAAACTATTTACCGCAATGTCACCCGTTATTTCTTGAAGTTTCAGACGAATTGTTAGAGATAGAGAACGCAAGAAGTCTTCATGATTCAGGCCCTGTGCTGTAGGTATCTGAAGTTGAAGACCTCTGTGTGTATGTAGTGTCATCGGCCCTCTCCTAAAGTGCAGGGAGCCTTAGCTCCCTGCTTTAACCTAATAGGACAACTTTTAGTGATCTTTCAGAGGCTTGATTTACAATTGTCCAAGTTGTTCCAGAAGTTGTGTTGAGTGAAACTAAACGCATGAAGGGAAATGCTCCGGTATACCAACTAGAAGCAGGAAACAGATAAATCCCAGCTTCACTGGTTTGAATAGAGATGATACGGACAATAGCACCAATCTCATCTCTAACATGAACCCAAGTAGTTCCATCTTCACTTACTTCCATGGCAAGATCTGCAGCAGTCCAAGCACTAGGTACCTGGACTGCAACTCCTCGTGGACCTCGCCCCAGAAGGCTAATGGAACCACTAACTGCAGCCGCAGCTGCAATCGTAGTTGATATTCTGACAACTGGGTCATTGACGTTTCTAAGCATCGATTATCTCCTAGCGTTTTATGTCGGCCAGGTGATTTCTTCAGTTGCCGGGATAACATCTGCATGAACACCGAGATAAGCGTCCCAGATTACTTGTTCCAGGATGAAGCGACTAACATCAGGATTCCCACCACCTCGTTGTAGACCTTGTTTAACAAAGGAACCAAAGTTACGATCCCGGAAAGCCTGGTCAACTAGATAGGCAGTGCCAGCAGTTACTCCAGAGTAGGTTGTTGTAAAGTTTCCTCGTGAACCTGTCCAACCATCATAGGCGATGATATTACGGATACGAGAAAGGGCGGATGATTGAAGATCAAATCCCTGCTGAGGTACCCGTCTCAAAGCTCGTTCGATCAAAAAGAGATCGGATGTAGAAACAAGCAATGTGTAGGGTCCACGGCGGGGATTAGTTGTATCTGCGATTGAATTGGTAATAGCATCTTCAATCGTGCGAAGATAATTCTCAACCAGAGTAGCACCTGCAGCAGATGCAGCAGTTTGATTAGCTGCAGCATAAGTGGCATCAATAATGGGTGAGAGATGAATATTATTGAGAATAGCGTTCCATGCGATTCCTGCTTGTCTTTCAACAATAGGAATGCCCCAGAGCTCATTATAAATAACGAGATCTTTACTGTATTCTAACCCCGTAGCATAATGACGAATGGGTACCGAGAATGAACTCTCACCCACGGTGACGAACTTAACTTCACCGCCTTCCATTACTTCTTCAAAAACAACAGCTCCAGGCCCCAGCCTGTAAACTGTAACGTTCCTAGGAAGTGAGGAATCTTCGACTACATTATAGAGAGGGGTATAGAGAATAGGCTCTTCGTCCCGGCCTGCATCCACTTCGAAACGTTGGCGTTCAACCCAAGCAGAAGCAAAATCGCCGGTACCAATGAATTCGACAACTGTACCCTGTTTGGTTTGTTCGACAACTTGAAGTTCATCGCGGATATCAAACCCGTCCTTGAAGCCCCATTTTGGTGTTTCTTTTGCGAGTGATTCTTTAGCGAAAATCTTAAGCATGGGTAATCTCCTAGAGCTGGTCTTTGAACATAATACCGGTCACGAAGTCGTTTGCATCCTTTGCCATTGTTGCCTTGAATAAACGAATAGGGGTCGTACCAGTGCCATCTGTATTCCAAGCTGCATCATCAGGATAGTGACCCGTGAGATCAGCGATGTCGATATAAACAACAGCACCCTTTGCAACAGCCAAAGCAGCTGGGACTTCAAATTGATATTCCCGGCCATCTACTGTCATCGCGATAGTATCTCCACTAACACCATCATTAGCAGCGATACCCAACCAACTCTCAACGACAACCACACGGCTTTTTGCTACTGTAGCCGTAAGAGCCACGTGAAGAGCTTTACCATCTGATTCGAAATAACTATTCTCACCAGCGGCCATTATTTACTCCCTTCATTTTGAACTACTGGGCGATCCTTCATGAATTTCCCCATGTCATGTTTTGCATCGCCCTTTTTCTTTTCGTGGTTATTATCTTCACCTAATTCAGGCCCACCTTCTGTCTCTCGCTGGCCCTCCAGAAGAGTCTTTACTTCAGGTGAATCAGTGATATCAACGATAGCCTGAGCAACTTCTGCTGTTGTTGCAGGTTTCTTAGACATAATCAGAGAAAGAACGAGAGGCCTAACTGATTCAAGCTTGATAACACGTTCCAATTCAGCAGTAATGTGATTGGCCAGCAAGGTCTGATTTTCACTGGCATAAGTAGAACGTTCACGTTGAAGTTGACGAATCCCTGTTGCCAGATCATCATCACTTCCCAAAGCCAGAAGTTCTTTTGCTACTTGAAGATCAGTTTGATAGGCTCTAAGTTCGCTAACTTGACGCCGAAGAGTATCAACTTGATCTTGTAGAAAATCTGCCCCGCTCTCGTTTCCGTCCTTTGTTTTCTTTTTCAGGTCCGGAATTACAACATCTTTGTCTTTGTCCACTTCTTCATCTCCTTGTATTTCTGTATTTACTATAGGTTCAGCAGAAGTAATGGGTATTCCCACCCTCTCTGAGCTTGCTAAATCAATTGAAATGAGATCATATCCATAAACATCAAGTTCTTCTCCGACTACTACATTCCAGCCAAAGATTGATGTTCCCGTTCTAGCTTGGAGTGCCTTTGCTGATTTAAAATGCCTACCAGCAGTTTCAGTCAGGGCTACTCCAAGTCCCCAAGCTACACCCTCATCATCAAGTTCAGCAGCCAACCAACGAACAGCCGCTGGACTGTATTTTGTACCAATTTCATCCTCTCGAAGATGACCCCAGAAACCTTCAGGTTTTTTCTGGTTGACTTGTCTAACCAAACCCAAAACAGAGGATTCTTTGTAGGTAAAACCATTACCAGACAAAGCATCTATCTGCCCAATGGGTAATGTGAAGGTTACGAGTTCAGTAGTATCCAACGCACGTTTCAATTCATCCCGATTTACTCCTTCAGGCCAAGGAATTATGGGTTCTTGAGTAAAATCGATTGCTTCTAAGAATTCCCTAGCCAGAGGGAGTACTCTGTGTTGCTTGATAATCTTGTGTTTTTCTTTATCCATTTATGAGTATCTCCCGGATTTGTTGACAAACATGGTCGATAATTTCTTCTGACATTAATTGATGGGTAGGAAGCCAGAGAGTATTTTCACTGATGTGTTCTGCAACATGTAAATTGCCACCCCCGTAAAAGTGATTCTGAGGAGGATGATGAAGAGGAGAAAATGTCATTCTGCTATCAATTCCTCTTTCTTGTAATCTCCATGTAAGTTGTCGTGCTGACATACCTGCTGTTTCAGCATCTACGAATAATGTCATTAACCAAGGCACCATATCGATATCGTAACTCGTACTAGTTGTACGGGGGAGAAGACCTGGTAATCCAGAAAGCTTATTGATGTAATGGGCGATGGTATTGACTTTTCCCGTGATTAGTTCAGCCCATCGAAACATCTGACCACAACCAAAAGCTGCCTGAAGATTACCTAATCTACCATTCCTTCCAATGCGTGTATGGTGATAAGGCATTCTGGCGTCCATGCCATGATTCATTATTAATCGACACTCATTGGCCAGAGCTTCATCATCTACAAGAATAGCTCCGCCTTCTCCACATGTAATAGTTTTATTGGCAAAGAAACTAAAGATTGAGCCATGTCCAAAACTCCCACAGCTTGTCTGAAGAAGTTCTTTGCCTTTACTACGAAATTTAGATCCATGAGCCTGAGCTGCATCTTCTACTAACAATAACCCGAACTTCTGACATAAATTGTATAAGGCATCATAATTAGCTGGATGACCCGAAAAATCCACTGAGATAATGGCTTTAACTTTTCCATCTAACCGATGGATTACTTCCTCAGCTTTCTTCGGGTCTATCGTCCAGCTTTCTTTATCGATATCCACCAATACAGGTGTGGCTCCCACTAATCGGCAAGCCGCTGCAGGAGCCACAAATGTAAAGGAGGACACTAGCACTTTATCTCCAGACCCAATACCTAAAGCCTGAAGGAGTACCACTAGGGCCATTGTTCCACTATTAGTTGCTAGGGCATATTTTCTTCCCACAGTTTGTGAAAGCAAGTCTTCAAATAATTTGACGTGAGGACCTGTTCCAGAAATCATGCCTCGATTCAATGCATCTCTAACTTGGCTTATTTCACTTTCTGTTGTAGAAACATCCGCCAGAGGGATTTTCATGATTATTCCGTCTTCTGGATGTCGTCTGCAGGATTACCAATAACAATAGAGCCAGCAAGGATATTTTTTGTTACGACAGCACCAGCTCCAATGATGGCTCCATCTCCTACAAAAAGATCTGGTAAAATAGTTGCATTAGCACCGATGAGAACTCTTTCACCGATCTTTACGCCACCCAATAAAACAGCACCTGGACTCACGACAGAAAAATTACCAATCTCAACATTGTGATTAATGATACTACCAATGTGAAGGTAACAGTGAATCCCTATTTTTACTTTTACTGTGAGAACAGTATTTGGAGCAACTACAGACCCTTCACCCAGTATTGTATCAAATCCCGAATAATTTGTAAAGGAAAAATCGTGTGCCCAGATCATATTGGGATTTGCACTATAGATTTTTTCTCGTAGAGTAGGATTTCCTACAGCAATTACGCCTACAACTCCAACTCTTCTAAAATCTCCATCGTTTCCTACAACTTGTACATCAAGGACTCGCTTTCCTTTATCTTTATGACTTTCTGTAATACATCCCATGGGAGTGAATCCAGCTTCAGTATAACTTCTCATGTATCCAATCAGTTCTTGGGCCATTGAACCCGCACCAAATATCGCCACGGAAATGGAGCTGTTTCTTATAGATCTCATGATTGTCCTCCTTTAGACTGATAGAGATCAAGGTACTGTTGGGCAATGTCTAACCAATCACCAGTAAGTAACTCCTTTAATCTAGTTGCTGTCTTTTTGAAATGTTTCTCATTGATATAAGCTTTACAAATAGCTAGGGACAAGTCTCCGGGATTACCAACTTGAAAATGATAACCAGGTGAATCTATGCTTTCCCCAAGAACTTCAACATGTGCAGGTATATTAGAATAAATTACGGGGGTTTTAGACTCTGCAGCTTCACAAATAGTACCTGAGACCCCTCCTTCACTTTTAGATGGAGCTATTACAAATTTGGCTCCATGATACATACCCCCCAACAACTCTTCTGGAATAAAACCTAAAAACAGCATATGTTCTTCCCAATTTAAATCTGCAGAAACAATAAGGCTTTGTACTTGTCTTGCTGCAACATCTCGAGTTGGATAATTGGGAGAAAAAGACTCAGAATGAAGTCCAGCTAATACGAGTTTTGGAAGTTGGGGGAAAATGATTTTAGCCATGGAATATCCCTTCAAAAGAGTGAAAGGATCCTTATGCCCATAAACATGCATTGCTAAAATATAATCTTCGTTAAGATTATATCGTTCCCTGAATTTACTTTCTTCGAGTTCATCCGATTTAAAATTATCAGGTACAAAACCAGGTTTACGAATGAGTACAGTATTTTTCATCCCATACTTTTGAATAGCCCAGTCTCTTTGAAAATCTGATGACAGAACTATTTTATGACACCAACGAGAAAAATTAAATGCTTCCCTTCTTGCACCATAAACATCTTTCTGCGAAATTAAATTGGAAAGATAATCATAGGCAAAATCAGGAAGAAATGCTATTACTGGTATTTTAATATCCCATTCCTGTATATATCTCATGGTATGCCAGGGCATGGGCAACCAAATAGCATCATAACCAGGGGCTATTTTCTCTAGATGTTCATAATGAATTTGAGTATGGGTTTTTAACCAGGAAAATAATCGATCTCCCGTGGGGTGGGGTTCTGGGTCTAGTTGAAGAATCTTTACTCGTGGATCCCATTCTATCTTTTGTCCTATTTCATTCGAAGCAGAACCCAGAAAAGTTACTGATTTTCCAAGATCTAACCATGCTCGAGCTAATTTCTTAGAAACTAAAGTACAACCTCCTCTGCCTACTACTGGTGCATAAATCAAAATCTTCTCAACTTCGAGTCTTTTGTTTGATTGGACCATTCTTGTTTCCATTTTTATTATTAGAAGTATCGTCTTTATCTATCTTACCAGACTTATCTTGTGAAGCATCATTTTGTATAGCAAGTTCTGGTCTTTCTTCGTCAAGAGCTTGATCGAGAACTTCTTCTGGGTCAGTGATATCTAATGGTAAATGACTGATGGCTGTTTCTCTATCGATGAGTCTTTGGGCATAACTCCATTGAACAGCTTGAAGTGTGAGTTGGCCATCTTTCCGTGTCAATATGGGCCAAATGATATCCATCTTCTCTTCTTCTTTAGTAGAAGATTGAAATTTCAATTCAGATAAACTCTTCATTTCGATGAGTGTTGAAATAAGAGGTTTGAACCACATCTCAATGTCCAATCTCTTCATCGTAATGAATCGAACAAGGGGATCAACCTGAACCTCAGCAGATGCTCTAGAACCCGTGATAGCATTTCCCAAGACCCACTCTGGCATTTCTGAGTGTTGAACATATAAATAAAAGAGAATACCCAAAAGGGTTTCAGTATCACTACTGGCACTTCCGGGAGAAGCCCAGCTAAATTTTGCATCACCTCCCAATGTCACTGCCCTGTCAGCATCAAAATCAATGACATCATATGTTTCAGTTGTACCATCATCGAGTTCTCGATTGACACGAGTACTATGACGTGTCCAGAAAGCATCTAATTCTTTAGATGAACCTAATCCAGAAAAGACGGGAGTTGGACGGCCTTGACGAAGATTTCCATCTAAAGCTGCATCAATAGCTTCACCATAACGATGAAGCAATTCAACTAGCATTTCTGCTTCTGGTCTACCAAATCTCTCATTCTCGGAGGGATTATTTGAGATATGAAATAGGGGAATTTGGCGAAGAGGAAGAGAAAAGACTTCTCGACTGAGTTCATTATCCCTTTCATCTGTAATTGTTCTTACTCTGAAGTATCTTCCTTTTTCATGTGTAAGAACTTCCTTGATCATTTGAACGCTATTAAGATCTATGGGATTCTTGAATTCTCTAACAATCGTCCAACCAATGATGGATGAAAAATCGTTAGGATCAACAATTGGAAAAACATTCTGAGGCGAAATAACGGATAAGGTAAGATCTGGGTTAATGAAGATGTAACCATCTCCAAGTTTTAGACTAGATTTATAACCTTTTATCAATTGATTCAGGTTAGTCTCTAACCATCTAGCCACAAACTTATTCTTTTCTCGGTTACCCAATTCAACACGAGGAGGAGTTCCCAGAGCCCATGCAGCAATTTTATTGACCAAAGGTTTGATCAACAATCCTGAAAGTTCAAGACCTTCTACCTTTGCATGATAAGCTCGGTCCCAATAGTCATAGGCAACATTTCCAATATCCTGGGAAACACTTTGCCGGCTAGAGAGTCTAAACCTTACCTCGAATTTTCTAACAATTCGTTGACCTTGACCAATCAACTCACGAATAAATTTTATCATGTCATTCTCCTGTATCTTCTTCTTCGACTAGGAGCCTTAGTTGCAATCCTATGTATCGTATCTTTTTCTTTTCTGCCAAGTGCACGTGCACTCTGATTGATTTCTCGATAGTTCCAAGCAACATGCCCTTGACGCATTTCCGTAAAACTCCCAGAAATGAGAATAGCTTTCATTGCTAAAGCAAAGGCATCGGCCTTGTCATCAAGATCGTGTTTAGGTGCCTTAAGAGTATTTCCCTCTATATTTCTAAGCTGAGTGAATGTGTCTTCATCATGGATAATCATCCACTGATTTTTAGCTGCTTCAGCTGTATCATCATACAAAGAGACTTTACCGGGTCGAGTACTTAACCAGCCCAATTTTTTATCTGGACCTTCAGTTAAATCTGATTGGCCATTATTTTCAAACCATGAAATAACAGTATGGCCATGATGATTTCTCTCTACCAGAATAGGTGCTTTGTTGAAGAAGAGAGCCAATTGGTCCATGTAATCAGCAAAGATGTTGGGTTCATGTTGACCTGCAAAAATAGCTACTTGTTCTCCTGTTTCTTTGCAAAGAACAATGGCGCATGAATCATTACTGTTGGGGTTACCTTCCGCTGGATCTCCCCCTACTACATAATTTAATTCTGGTTCTGGAACCTTGAAGATAGAAAGATCAGGTATAGCAGGAGCCTCTGAAATAAAAGTTAAAGGAATACGATCTTGAGGCTCATAACAAGCTTCAAGCCACAGAGGGGGAATTCTTTTATTTCTAACACTTCCAGCTAATGCTTCAGCTTCCGTTTTAGGGTATTGCTCATGGAGATCGTCTATATAACCTGTTCTTGTTAAAATATCTATCTTTTGATCTTCATACCATTGTTGATCCCGATCTAAACGAACATACCAGGGAAGAAAAACTGGAGACCAATTATTCTTTTTCAATCTAGCATTACGATAAATGTTTTTAAAAACAGATTGAGGATTATCTTTATCTGCTCTAGATACAAGAACAATTCTATTTCCAGCATCAATCGTAGGTTTAACTGCCCTCATGAGACTACCAAGATCCGGAATAAGATCTGCTTCATCTACAATTACTAAAGATGCTGTATAACTATCTCCAGCCGTTGTAGGAAACGCATAAAAAACAGAACCATTAGAAAGTTTGAATTCATGAGAACTATCTCGAAGTATCTCTTTAGCTTGCATCCATGAAGGTAGTCTTTTGTACATACCTTTTAGACGTTCATCAGAAATCAGATATTTGGCCTCATCATCTCTTCTAGAAAAGATAAGAATAATAGAGATAGGATGAAAAAGAGCTAACCATAAACCAATAGCTAAACATAACCATGTCAGACCTAGTTGTCTAGCTTTCAGAATAACTATCCAGAGATTATTGAGTACAGCATTCAATGCTTCTTCTTGAGCAGGCCAGAGATCAAAATCTATCCAGTCTCCTTCAACAGAATCATAAATTTTAACATAGGTAATAATGAAATATAAACAACTCTCTTTACACTTCTTCCACTCTATCTGAATTTTCTCTAGATCTATCTCTTCTTTCTTTATTCCATTCATTTAATTCTCCTTCAGCCTTGCTATGAATAGCTTCTAGTTCATCAACAGATACTTCTTGTGCTCTACTATTGAGTTCTCTTTCTCTAGCTACAGCAGATTGAGTAATAGTACTGGGAAGTCCTGCAGTCTTTCTACCTATTTCATCAGCATATTTCAATGCCATACCTAATTCTTTTAATTCTCTGGGACTTAATGTTCCCTCTTCTTGTACTATTAAACTATCTATGATTCTTTGTCTAAGCATTTGATAGTCTGCCCAAGAATTAGATTCAACAACATCTTGTCTTTCTATAAGTTGATGAAGATTCTTAGCACTGATCCAATCATCTAAAGCTCTTGCTCTTTCTATCCATTTGTAACTAGATGACCATGATTTAAAATTCTTTCCTACTCTAAGATCTGAGCTATAGGATGTTTCTTCTCTGGTTATGTTTCCTTTATCTATACTATAATTATAATAAGCACGTCTGAGTGTTCTCTTTCTTCCTAATAACAAATAGTGATTAAAACCTAGAAATTGATCATCTGTTTCTTCTTCTTTTCTTTCTATTTCATCAGGAAGATCATCTCTATTTTGATTTAACCATTCTCTATAGTCCATAGTATTCTCTCTTAGCAACAACGGCCCTTGATCAGATTATAGTATCTTGCTATATGATTTGTAAAGGAGGACTTAAAATGACAAATTCAAAATTTTATGAATTAGTAGATGTAATAGCTCATAAACATAGCAATGAACATCCTGACCTAGAAATTTCTTTATCTCTTTTTTCTGAATTATTAGGTTTTACAGATCTTATCGATAAGGATATCCATTCTCTCTATGTTTGGTTACATTTTACAGATTGGAGGGGAGAAATAGACATAGATAGACTAATAGTTGAAGATTTAATTCGTAAAAGTCCTATAGTTGATGAGGAAGGTTGGAAAAAATATTCTCCTCATTACCGATATACTCTGACAGTTAAAGCTTTGGCAATTTTATTACATCCTGGAAAACATGTGAAAGTTTCAAGGAAGTAAGTAAAAGTATTCATGGATATCATTTAATATAAAAATCAGAATTTCTTGCTATATATTATAACATCATCTATATCCTGATAAATTACACAAGGAGACACAGAATGTCGAAACGAACTGTTCAGGTAATTGGTGAACCTCAGCGAGTAAATACTGTTGACAGGGAAGGCAATTCTCAACCATGGGGTGAAATTGTCGTAGAGGAATATGAGGGTGAAGAGCATTATTCCTATTCCTTTCTGGAGGATGGTTCAGAAGAACCTCCTACACTACTCGGTACATCCAATCGTTTGGTCCGTCCTGTTGATCCAGCCCGGGCCTTGGCCCCTGTTCTGGAGAATGGTTGGAAACTTCAGAGATTCTATGGTTCATCTCGAGATTATCGGGCTATTCTGGTTCAGGAGGGTAGTTCTCGTATTCCTGACCCTATTCAATGGGATCATAATATCTGGTGGGGCCAAGTAACCGATCGGGATGATGACGGAGTTCGTTATCTGAGTGAATCTCTTATTGTAGACGGGGGTATTAGTCCACGTCAATCCTTGGTTTATTCACATGCACTTCATCGAAGCATTTGTGATAATGGCCTCACTGCCAAGGTAATGGATTTTGGTCGTCTTCGGATTGGACACAAATCTTTCAATGATAACTCCGTCATCAATTCAGTAAATGGTTGGCAGGGTTTCACTGAAAACGACACAAGGATTATGGGTCCTGATTTTGGTTCCCCAGAGGCTGCGGGAAGACTTCACACCTTCATCAATCGAAATTTTTTGACACCCGATGATGCTGATGGACCTGGGTTGATTAGAATTCCAGGTTTCCTTGCCAAAACAGCAGCAACCTTTAATCGGCTTCCCAATTGGTATTTGCGGGAGTATGCTATTCAAATGCAAATGATGGCGGATGGTTTAAATCGCAGGATTAGAGGACTCGATGTCCTGAATGCTATCACCAATCCTTTGTCACAAGAAGATCTTAAGGACGAAGATGAACGACGGGCTGTTACTCGAATCGTTTCCAAACAGGAATCTCTCTTCACTGCTACTATGCAGATGATGGGTACCTTCGATCTGATGACTGAATTGAACTAAATCTAGAATCTTATCTCTCCCCCTATAAAAATACCTGACCTTGATACTTGAGGTCAGGTATCCGCAAAGGATCTAAAATGTCTGTCAAATCAATCGAATATCATATCTATTTTACAGAAAATGGTAGGGACTATGCTCTTGCCTGGCGTCATATTGCTTCTCGGGGTTTATTTCCCAAAGAAACTTTTGATTCTTTAGAATCGGCCCTTGAATATGTTGAGGTTTGTCTGCAGAAAGTGGGGGGTTTTCTTGTTGATGACAGGGGGCTTAGGATCATTAAACTTGAGACCTTTAGTAAAATTATGCAAACCTATAGTGCTGAATCAGACTAAGGAAGAAGTAGAAGAAGAAGCGATTGAATACCTAGATGAGTATAAGGGTATAGATCTAGGTCATGATGAATGATTCAAATCGAAGCTGACACTGCAACTGAACTTTACAAAAAGGTTCTCTGGAATTTTGTACTTGATGGTGAAGGTTTGGGCCCAAGTCATAACTCATTATATAATGCTGATAGTGGTCGGGCATGGGTAACCGATGGAAATTTCTTTATCAGAAATCCTCTAGGTGAACAATTTAATCTCATCCACTCTGGCTACATCTTCCCCAATCGATGGGCAAAATTTTGGACAGAATACACACAACAAGGTGAGATGCAACAATTTCTAGAAGATTGCAGGATGCGTCAACCCTTTGAAGAGATTGGATATACATGTCCTGTACGAGCAAATCATAAATTGGGTAATTGTTTACATGCCATTAATTTCAGATCTGCAGGTATGGGACAAAAGGCTCAGGTAACATTAATGTCACGTTCTTCATTATTTGCCCCCACTGCTGTACTTGATCTGGGATTCGGACTTGCAATAGCTCGATGGATTGTTGAAAATACACGTCAACGTATTAAACCCGATGACATTTCATTATTGTGGCAATGTTCACAGGTTCAAGTAATGTCCTGGAAAATGTTGTTGCCATTAAGGATGTTCGGCCTTATTAAAATGGAGGACGACCTCCCAGACACTCGAATGGGAAATTTACTGAGAAGTCATCTTCAGAATTCTAGACGGGGAAGACTTCCTACTTTGAGAATGTTTGCTAGACAAGGGATTAAATATCTGGAATTTGAGGAGAGTGGTCGTTTTGACAACCCACCTTTCTTCCCCTCAACGGTCCCTGAAGCCTATGATCCCAACAGTCAAATAAAAATCAGAGAGGGAGAACATATAGATTATGAAATAGATGCACAAGACTGGATGATAGATAGAGATTTTTGATCTTGCTATAATTTATACCATAAAGAAAATCGCCAATCGCATATATCATACAAGGAGAAATTGCAATGGCAGATTCACAACCCAATCCCTGGGAAGATCTTTTGGATACTCTTTCCAATTCAGGGGGTGGACAATTCTTTTTTCCCAAGAAGGGTAAAACAAGTTTCCGTATTGTCCCAGAAGATTGGAAAAGAGGAAAAGATGCTCGACGATTTTTCACGCAGGTTGATAATATGTATCGAGGTCAACCAAAAACCAAATTCATAATTCGGGCGGTTATTGGTGCAACTTCTTCTGGGGAAATCAGTGAACTTTATGCTGATAAGGTAGTTCCCTTAGTTATCGCTAAGAGTGCCTTCACACAGATTCTTCAAATTTTAGCAGATGGAGATGCCGATCTCTTCTCGCTAGACACAGGCACAATCCTGAATCTTAATAAATCTGGTGAAGGAAAAGAAACAACATATGTAATTATCCCCACTGTAAAAGTGAAACTGATTGATTTTGATGAAATCGAAGATGCTTCCCAAACTCTAGAAGAATGGGCGCAGGCTTATACAGAACGGGAAAATGCCCGAGCTGGGTCCTCATCTTCCGATGCCTCCCAGTCATCCAATGATGACCTGGGCTGGTAGAGGGAGTTCTTCTCTCCTGGTTGATGGGAGGGCCTTTCGGGGCTCTCCTTTTCCAAAGGAAAAATAATGAAAGTTGATGATTATTTAGAGGGAATTTATGTTCCTTTCTTGAGTATTGAAACTGTTAATGAGCTTTTAGTAAAACGAAATTTAACCTTTCTTGCATTTGCTTCTATCGAAAACCAAAAAGGTTTTGTGAAACCCACTGTTTCATTCTCCTCTTCACAGGGCCAAGAAATGTTAAGAATCATGCTCTTCAGAACTCTTGAAGAAGTTGTTGAAGCAAGTGAAGCCAAAGCCAATAATCATGTTTTGGAAGAACTCATCGATGCATTGAATTATCTGATGAGTGCCTTGATGCTAGATCAAGAATATTTTACCATCGAAAGAATGACGGAACTCACGTATGATATACTAAATAATCAAAGGTGGATAACCTTTGTTCCTGAGGACATTGTTGTTTCAGATCATTCTATTTTATATATTCTTCATTTAATCATGGGCAGAATGGCAGAGACATTCAGAAACAGAGCATGGATGAATCAAACTCAACAAACATTCTTTCATGGTTATGAGGAAGCTGGACAGGTTTATCAAAGAATCCTTCATACCTTCTTAGTCCATTTTGATTCTTGGGAAACATTTTACAAATTTTTTGTTGCGAAAGATAACGTCCTTCAATTTAGACTCAATAGCAAATACTAGGAGAATCCATATGGCTGATAAGCCTGATTATGATGCCCCGCGGTATCGAAAAGCAAAGAGTTTAAAATCTGCCATCAAAAAACCCAATGGTCATCGTCTTTCCCATCGAGATTTTAAAGAAATCAAACGTCAAGCTGAGGCCCTGTCTGATCGAGAGGGAGAATTTAAAGACGCCAAAATCATGTCCTACCATAAACGACGTAAGAGGTCTCGATGGGCTGTTGGAAAAGACAAAATTTATGAAGTTTTTTTGAAGGCGGGTTTACTTTCTATTATGTTTATTACATTAATACCGGGGGATGTTTCATGAAAAGTTTTGCTACTCTTTACGAAGCAATTAGTGAGATTGAGCGAGATCTCTCTCGTGCGGATCAGGTATCTGTTACTCGAGTTCAGCAACAGACAAATTTAAATATTAGGGCTCGGGAGCTCTTGAATTATTCATATCAAATTGCAGGAGGAATACCTCAGGCATCTCTGGAATTAGTAGAAATTGGAATGAAACATTTTTCCTTTTTTAAAGAGATGGATGCGATGGAATGGGAAAATTGGTTAGATGCAGAATTTTTTCAACGAATTACTACAGACGCATCCCAGTATTCTGATTCTCCCTCAGATTTTCATCCCGCTCTTGTTCATTGCAGAGAAGGTGATGGATTTTCCTATACCTATCCCGAGATTATGTCTGGAGCATTTGAGGCTATTCGGGCAGCACTTGTTCATAATCCTGATACTCGCAGAGCCTATTACCCATTTTTTAAAGATCATCACGGTTACAGGGCTAGTAATCCCACCAGAATCCCCTGTTCTTTAGGTTACCAGGCCTTTATCCGTACTATTCCGGGTTTGGGTCCACATCTTTTACTTCTTTACAGTCAAAGATCCTCAGATTTTGATAGATTCTGGCTTTCAGATGTTTGGTTTGCAAGGGCCTGGCAAATGCAGTTGTTAGACTCTCTTCAGGGGGAAGATCATTTCAAAGATCTTAAAGCAGGACCTCTTATGCATTCTATTCACAGTTTACATAGTTTTATCGATGACGAGGAAATTTACTGATGATAGGTGATCGTACTCTTCGTATTTTTGGATTAGACCCTGGTCTATCCCATGGAGCTCTTGTTGCTTGTAAATTCAACATGACACGACAAGGCCCTGTTCTTTCAGAATTTCAACTGGTACATCGATGGGACAAACGAAAAAAAAAGATGAAGGCGAAGAGTCTGTCAATAAATTCTTCTCTCGGAGATATTGCTAAATTCACATTTGAGATGATGAATTCACTTCAACATGAACTTAACCTCGATGAATGGATAGGTTCTCCCCTGGCCATTGATTATGATCAAAATTCAGTTTACTACAGGACTCGAAGAGCCCAGGTGGTGAAGTTGGGTGAAGTCATTGGTTATTTGAGTAGGTCATTTCACGACCTTTTGATCTCTCCAGTACATATTACTTCCAGAGAAATTAGATCATGGTTGGATCTCCCTCTGAAATCTAGTAAGGATGATGTTCATGAAGCTTTCAGAATCTTTCTGATTGAATTTTCTTTGGATTCTTCTTTGGATGTTTTAGAATCTGGTGTTTTGAAGGACACTCATGGAGATCTCTTGGATGCATTTATTCTTTGCCATTTTTTAGTTAGAGCTACATCAATCGTTCAATCTCAAGGGAAGGTATTTTAAAATGCCCTATTCTAATAAATTTGCTCGACTGGTTTATCTGGCGGCTGAATTAAATCTGGCTATTCCCAGAGTAGTACAAAACTATGTTCCTCAGGGCGATTTGGTTGCTTCCATAGCTGCTGAGGGTATCATGGGAGCAGCAAGTCAATTCGATATTAGTGAACAACAACTAATAAATTTAAGGGACGAGGGAAGACAAAAGGGCCCTTTTACCGAACGAGAATTCAGGATGCTTCTATCTAGTCAGGCAATCATCAATCTAGAAGAGGCTAGAAGTAATACCCCCATTGATGTTTATATGGCTAGAATGTCTTCTATCTCCTCTTTCTTTTTAAATCAGAATGGTTCTTCAATTGTGGATGCTCAAGCTTTAAATTTAAATTTATTGCATGAGAAACTCGAAAAAATCCCCAAATTTGCTTCTGGATTTGAGCCCTTCGATCTTGTTACTGGGGGATTTTATCAGGGTTTAGTAACAATTACTGCAAAAACAGGGCATGGTAAAACTACTGCAATGCTGGGATTGATGAAATATATAAGGGAAACTGAACAAAGCGATGAACAATGGTTCTTCGAGAATGAAATACCATTGATGATGATGAAATGGAAACTTAAAACAGTTGACAAGGGATTCTTCACAGATAAAGATCAACTTTTTTGCGGAGAGATTGACATCGACAATATTATTGAAAAGGTTCAAGAAAATCCCAATCCCAATCGAGTTATTTATATCGATTCTCCCGATGTCATGGCTGGAGGTTCTGGGGAAGGAAAACGTTTTCTTCTGGATATGATTTTTCGTAAATTGGTAATCTTAAAGAACTTTTGTAAAATGGTTGTCGTTTCTTCCCAGGGAAAACAAAAAGATAAAGGAATCACGCTTGAATCTGGTTCTGATAGTTTTGACAAAGCCCGATATAGTGATATCATGCTGGGATGGAGGAGAATCCGTATGTTACCTGATGGTCTTGCAGAAGTCAAGGTAAATGTTCCCAAGAATCGTTTTGGAGCACCAGAACAACAATTGGTTTTCCATTTTGATTACAATACATTTGACTACGATATGCTTTTAGAAGATGAAAGAACTGAATTATTTGAATTGGGAGATGAATCATGGTAAATGATAATGGAGATTCTCGTTCTGAAACAATTCTGGCTAAATTGATAGTTGTTTCTAGTTTGAAAATCGCTAATCAAATGCTAATTACACAATCACAAGATTTTCATGATGCTTTGGTAGTACAATCTGTGAGTAATGTAGGTCTTCTGTCTCCTGGCCTTCTTCAAAATTCGTTGATTGCTATTACTACTCTAACTCGTCTGCAAAACGAGTTGGGAAAAACACAATCTTTACTCACAAATGAGATGAAAGATATACTCCATGCGACTTAATGATTCCAATAGTGATAATGAACTCGTCATCAGATGCCCCTTTTGTGGTGATAGTAATGATCTCAGTCATGGCCATCTGAAGGTGAACATGATTACTGGTTTGTATTTTTGCATGAGATGTTCTCAGGGGGGGAAATTTTCAACAAAAGAAATGTTGAAATATTCGAGTCAAGAACAACTACTTATCCATAATGATACCCCTCTCCTTCCAGTTCCTAAAGAAGTAGTTAGTGAACATGATTTAAGACTGGGTGCTGGGATGCCTCGAAAATCCTTTTTAGATCGATATCATGTTACTTTTCGAGGGTCACTCTGGGATGCATTTGAAATGAAGTATCCGGGAGGTTCAAGTGCAGGTGTTTATCTCAGAACACAAAATAAAATTTCATATATTGCGGGTGAAAAGGGGGTAGCATGGAAAGGCAAAGGGCCCTTGTTATCTTCTTTTTCTGAACCTATTCGTATAGTTGAGGGCCCGTATGATGTAATACAAAAAGGGGATGTCTGTGTTTTTGGGGCTATTACATCTAATATACTTCAGAAGTATTTCCTGGGTCAATATGTAATATTAGCACCAGATGGTGATGTCTGGAGAAAAACTTATCTTGCACAACAAATTTACAAGGCTTTAGTTATCGCTCAGCAAAAGGGTGTTTGTATTATAGGTCTTGAACTTTTCAAAGATGGTAAAGATCCAGACGAAGTTAATCTTCAAGATATTATTTCTATTGCTTCGGATCAGATTTCTCATTTCAGGGATGATCTTCGTCATGTACTTGGGGTACCTAAAAAATCTTCAGACTTTGGTAGGAGATCTACTTTTAGAAATGTTCTTGCTATATAATTTATCTCAAACAGGAGAAAAATCATGGGGAAGATTTTTATCATTGAGGGTCCTGCTGGAGCTGGAAAAACTACACTGATCCATAAAATTCTAGATGAGTATAATGGTGCTGTTGAAATTACTAAGCCCTCAGAACAATTGGGAATTCCATTGGAAAGACCACGTGATTATGGTAAACAATTGAATTCTTCAGGTTTTGCTCTTACCAAAGATATAGCCCACCTTCTTTCTGCTTTTCATTTGTTGGAACATGAACGTCTCCCTCTTGTTTTAATCGATCGTTGTTTATTCTCTGCAATTATTTATGAGGGAATTAGGGCACAAAGAGCTACTGACCACATCTGGCCTTCTTTTTTGAAGTATTCACTTAATTTTATTGAAGACATGCTAGTTCAATACGCTCTTTATTCTCGTTTTTCAGTTTCACCAAGTATGATCGAAATCGTTCTTGTTGTTCTTTTACCTTATGAATATGTCCTTATAAATCGAAGACGAGATTCATCGAGGAATTACCCATTTTCTCTTTATGAAGAGTATCGTCGTTATGAAGAACTTGTAAATAATCTTCCTCTTAAACTAGATTCTCCCCGGTCTCTCATTCAATTTAGGATGTATCGAGGTAGTGAATGGGTAGAGAAAGGGAATATTTCCTCACCTCTATCAGCAGAATTGATGACAACATGATGACACAACATGTTTATATTGATATCAATCTCCGAGACCCTGAAGCTCGTCCGGGAAAGGGCTCTGTTCCAGCTAAGTATGCTATGGTAGGAATCGCTCCATCAAAGGCTAGATCCCAAGAATTTGATAATGATCCCTTTGGTTCTAAGACTTGGAAGTTCTTGGATAAGATCAAAAGAACCATGGAAGATTCTATTTATGCAACCAATCTCGTTAAAACCCCAGTCATTCCTGGAAAGAAACCTCCCCTCAAATTAATCAGGGAATCTTATCCAGGTTTGATACATGAATTAAGGATAGTAAACCCAGAAAGGATATTGGCTCTTGGAGCTTTAGTAGCAGAAGCTCTTTGCCCCGGATTCAAGGATCTTCGAGAAGATCAT
>Ga0209976_10000114_pt1 | contig 55297 bp, 53 predicted proteins | sample SumtaG_FD_182806 | JGI IMG/M metagenome (GOLD analysis project Ga0209976, IMG submission 182806) | Deep subsurface microbial communities from Indian Ocean to uncover new lineages of life (NeLLi) - Sumatra_00157 metaG (SPAdes) (version 2) | ecosystem: Environmental > Aquatic > Marine > Oceanic >... | reverse complement strand
TATAATCAATATTGGGAAAAAAGATAAAGTCCCTTACTATGAATTTATACATCATGAATTGGAAACAGAATTACATGAAGCAAAAAAGAATAATATTGACTTTGGGAAGGAAATTAGACGATACTTTAGAGATAATCGGGCTCTAATTGAGGATGAAAACGAATTTGTTTTGTTACATAATGACTTTAACAGTCAAAATGTTATTATCAAAGAAGATCGTGGTGGTATCCATCTTAATGGTTTCGTAGATTTTGATAATTGGTGTGTTGGAAGTAGAGCACAAGATTTTATTAAACTAAATTATTTGATCTTCAAACCGTTAAACATTTCCTCTTTATATAAAGCATTTCAAAAAGGATATTCAAGAAATTATTATTTTGATAAGGAATTTAACAAAAAAATTGAAATTTATAAGTTATTATGGCTTTTAAGGGAATACAACATTGAATCAAAATTAAAAAGGAATTCTAACAAGTTTCAAATTATAAGTTCAACATCTACCTCATTAGAAAATTATCTTGATGAGATGCAAGCGATTATTAGGGAAGAATAATACCAAATAACTTGTAGCACATTTGAAACATCTACCATAATGCCTTTCGTAATTGGTTAATTGTTTCTTGTAATGAATCTGCAATTCGATCTTCAAAATCATTAAATTTACCAATATTTCCATCAAATTTGAGTAAATCTTCTTCCGGATACGCCCCTAAGAATTTATTAATAACATTCTCTAATTCTTGAGCTACTTTTTTTGTTTTAAATGTCTTTGAAGAATTGGCGATAAATAGCAATCCCTTTCTTTTCATTACGGTAAACCTTCTTGAATTTAATTCAAAATTGGTTAATCCTCCTTTCGAAAGTTTTTCCGCGAACGAATTCAATGCTGTCATTAAACCACCAAACAATTGTGCGTCCAATTTTTCATCAAAAACGCGATGGAATAAGACAACACCACTATCCGCTAAAATCCAAATGTCTTGTATTAACTTTACCATTTCATGGAGATTTTGGGTTATGAAGATTCTATTTAAACAATAAATATCTAATAAATTATAAATATAAATGTCTATGTCTTGGTTAGTGGAACAAGATAATTTTTTTTAAAAGAAAAAAATTATATACAAAATTTATTATACAATTTTCAAGAAAAAACACTTTTATTTTTAACTTATGACATATTCACCTTTTGATCTTCGAGTCTTTCCCATCTTTATTTATTATATTTTTGTCGTCATATTTGAGTCGGAATTAAGGAGAAAATATAACAAGTCTGAAATTTCGAATAAGCCATCAATTTCATTAGAAAACTATCTATTTGAAATAAAAGCGATTATCAGGAATATTTTTCTCTGAAAAATCAATAGCAGATTTAATATATCTACCATAATGCGTTTTGAAATTTTCGTATCGTCTCTTGTAATGAATTTTCGATTTCTTTCTCAAAATCAACGAATCGTTTAATATCTCCATCGAAATTAAACAACACATCCTCAGGATATATTTCAAAGAATCTATTCGCAATGGATTCTAATTCTTGAACTACTTTTTTTATTTTAAATGTTTTTGAAGAATTAGCGATAAAAAGAAACGTCTTTCTCTTTATTACACTAAATCGCTTAGATTTTAATTCAAAATTTGTCAATCCCCCTTTCGAAAGTGCTTCGGCAAATGAGTTTAATGCAGTCATAAGACCACCAAATAGTTGTGGGTCCAAATGTTCATCATAAACGCGATGGAATACAACTACTCCACTTTCCTCTAAAATCCATATATCTTGTATGAGCTTTACCATTTTTCGGATACTTTATGTCGTAGAACTTTACTTTTACTACAAATATGTAACAAATTATAACTATAAATATTTATGCAAAAGTAATCAGAAATATACCTTATAGTTTTCAAAATGAAAAAGATTATATACATATTATCTTATAAATTTTTCAAGAAATAATTTATAATTTGAATAATGTCATATACCCCTTTTGATTTTCAGGTATTCCCAATATTTGTTTATTACTTTTTTGTATTCATATTTGGTGCTGTAGTAACCCTTAAAATGTATAAAAAATGGAGGGAAAGAAATGTTCCACCTACTTTATATTTAACTTTAGTATTTTCCTTTCTAACTGCTGCTTTAATTTGTTTAACTATAGGACTAGCTGAAGCCGTTATTTTAAGGGAATATAGAGAAGTTTATCGAATCTCTCTCCCCTTAGCATATAGTATGGTTGTTTTTGCAGACATTTTTCTTTTTATTTTTGCTGCTCATATTACAAACAAAGGGAAAAAGGCATTTCCTGCAATAATTGCTGTTGGAATAATATTAATTATAATTCTCTTCCTTCCCTGGAACTGGTGGGGTGTACCTGCCGTAGATTATGAGGGGGCTCTAAATATAAGGCTATATTCAACCATTTGTCTTGTAATTTATTCTCTATCAATATATATTTATATTGGGTTCATTTGTCAGAAAGTAAAAGCGGGTGTTGAAGATAGAATTATGCACACAGGATTAACGTTGTTGTTTTACTCTATGATTTGTCTTATGATGCTCTTTCTAATGTTAATTGCTGATACTCTCTTAATCACTCTATTTAATCATCCTGGTTATTCAGAGTTCATTTACATTGGTTGGATGTTTGGGTTATTATTCATTATCCTATCTTATATGTCATTAGTAATGCCAGAATGGTTAATTCGTTGGATTAAGAAAAGACACGGTTAATCAAAATAAAATAATGTACTTTAAACATATATATAATTTAAAATAAACTTCTGACGTGTCCTTATATTTTTTTCAAGATTTGATAATTTAATCCCAACGAGTCTAACTTTTTTCTTATTATTAGAAAATTCTTTGAATAAGTCTAAAATAACTTTTAGTACCTTATGTTCATCTTGAATGTAGTAATTTAATGTCTTAGAGCGTGTATAGGTTTGAAAACCCTTAAATCTAATCTTTAAAGATATAGTTTTATAAGTTATATGGTGTTTAATTACTGTTCTATATATTTTCTTATTTATTTCTGTAATTTTTGATAAAATTTCATTAAAATCTATTGTGTCTGTAGAGAACGTCCTCTCGGCGCTTATAGATTTTCTACTAGCATGAAATTCCATGACTTTTCGATTATCTAAACCATTTGCTACTTTCCAAATCCAATCACCATGCTTTCCAAAAAAAGTTATCATATCAGCTAAAGGTGTTTTTATTATGTCTCCAATTGTTTTTATTCCCTTCTTTACAAATTTAATTTTTGTCTTTTTTCCAATTCCGGGGATACAAGTTATATTTTTGTCTTTTAACAAGAATTTGAAATTATCTGGAGTGAATACTGTTAACCCATTAGGCTTCTTGAAATCAGAAGCAATTTTCGCTAATGATTTTGTAGGAGCAATTCCAACAGATATTGTAATTCCTACATTATTTCTTATTTTGGATTGAATCTCTTTTGCGACTTCTTTTGCTTCATTGAAATTAATACAAATATCTGAGAGGTCGAGATAAGCTTCATCGCTTCCGACTTGTTGAAAATTTTGAGAATAATTCTCTACTATTTCCATAACCTGACTCGAGGCCAAGTTATATTTATTAAAATTAGGTTTTAGGTATATTCCGTTTGGACAGCGCTGAAATGCTTGAGATATAGGCATTCCAGAATGAAGTCCAAATTCTCTTGCTTCGTAAGAACAAGTTGAAATAACACCTCTACCTTTTCCTTCTTTTGGATCCGCTCCGATTATAACTGGTTTTCCTCTCAATTCTGGATTGTCTCTTATTTCCACAGCAGCAAAGAAGCAATCTAGATCACAATGTAATATGAGTCGTTTCATAATAAAAAGGTTGAAATGATATTTTTATGTAATAATGAATAAGTGAAAATCTCAAATTTATTTAAAATAATAGACTATTTTGAATTTTTAAACACAGCCTTAATTTAATATGGTAATTGTTAATTATTTCGATATAGGTTTTTAACATAGCTAAAATTATTTTATTTATGTCTTTAACTAGAGAGGATACGCTTCGGATTGAAGTAGTTAATGGAGCAAAAGCAATTTTCGAAAAAGGTTTAGTAGAGAAGGGGGAAGGGAATGTAAGTATTCGCAATGGGAAAAGAGAAGAACTGTTTATAACACCCTCTTTTAACCAATATTCTACACTTATTAAAGATCAGATTGTCCTTATGAATTTTGATGGCATTCCACTAAGTTCTGGGAAATTACCATCAACCGAGGTAAAAATGCATATTGCAATTTATAAATCTAGACCAAAAGTTCAAGCGGTAATTCATACCCATTCCCCATATGCAACTATGCTTTCGATAGCTCAGAAATGCATTCCAATCATAATGGAAGAGATGTATATCTTTTTAGGAGGATCTATTGATGTTTCGGATTTTGGAAAAGCACATACTGATGAAATTGGACAAGTTGCTCTTAAAGTTTTGGCTAAAAAGAATGCAGCATTATTAGCAAATCATGGTGTCATTGTTTGTGGGAAGTCTTTAGATCACGCTGTAAAATTTGCAGAATTAGTTGAGAAATTAGCGAAAATCTATTGGGGAACCTTACAAATCGGGGAGCCTAAAATAATATCTACGGAACATTTAGAAAGATTCCAAAAATTACATAACAGTTTATTTGCAAATTATCCACGGAGAAAAAAAAAGATTAGTTAAATTAAGTTATGGAAAGAGAATTAGGAATTAGTTCCCTAAGATATAGTATGGAATATGGATTAACTAATAGGTGATAATAATTATTAGTATAAATTTATTTTATGGGAATACTTACTTGATTTTATAATGCCAATAATATCTCTACAAGTTAGTGATGATTTACTAGAGAGGTTTGAAAAAGTTCGGAATTTGAGGGGTTTTAGTTCAAAGAGTGAAGCTTTAAGGGATGCTATCGTTAGTTTTATAGAAAGAAATGAGAAATTTGACAATTTAGAAGGATATAAAATAATGACTATAAGCCTTGTTTATCCTTTTAAGGATATAACTATTGATCAAATCTCTGATACCTATTCAAGATTTCATCGTATAATAAAAACCATAACAGATTGGCGTATAGCAGAAAAAAAAATTGAAATTATTTTGCTGGTTGGAGAAATTGAGATAATTAGGGATCTCTATAAAGAGTTAGCTAAAATAAAAGATATAATATGCTCTATTCGTGAGGTTGTAATTGATTAAAGTATTGTTAATCAAATCGAAGAGAAAAATCTACTTGTTCTGATGGAAATTGAGTTAACTGACCAGAGCTTATCACATCAGGTTTTGAGATTAAAAAATCTACAATATTCTCTAAGTCTATACCCCCAGAAACCTCAACCATTACCTTGTCTCTGAGATTATGTTTTTTTAACAAATTAATACAATCTTCAACCCCATCAGGACTAAAATTGTCCAGCATTATTATATCTGCCCCATTTTTTGCGGCGGTTAAGACATCCTCAACTTTTTCTACCTCTATTTCAATTTTCTTTGAAAAACTGACTTTTTTCCGAATATCAACGAGAAGTTTTTCAATATCTCCCTTGTAATATCGAAGATGAGTATCTTTTAATAAAACCATATCATCTAAAGAAAATCGGTGTGTGTCACCATGACCTAATTCCACAGCTTTTTTTTCAAATATTCGTAATCCCGGAGTTGTCTTGCGTGTACAAGCAATTTTTACATTTTTTCCGGAGTTTTTTACTAATTCCACGAATTTTCTTGTTGTTGAAGTTATCGCGCTCATGTGGGTTATGATATTAAGACATAATCTCTCTCCTAATAATATGTTTCTAGCATTTCCTTTTAATGTAGCAATTATATCTCCTTTTTGAAAGGCATCACCATCATTTTTCTTTAAATCTGTGGAAACATCTAACATTTCAAAAATGAGTAGTAATTCTTCTAATCCTGAAACATACCCTGCACTTTTAGCAAAGATTTTTGCTGTTGTTTCAGTGCTAGAGGGAAGTGAAATCGAAGAAATATCTGCAAAATTGCAATCTTCTTCAATAAATCCTTTGAGTTTTCTTTGTAAGATAAATCTATTATAATGAGTCATATTTCGCACAATGGTTTTTAGTATAATTATTATAAGTTAAAAATATAGTTAAAATTATGGTAGAAAGAATATTCATTACGAATAGTGATATTAAACTAGAAGCGGAATTATTTCTAACAAAACTGGGCACTGAGAACGTTTTTATTATAATTTGTCATCCTCATCCCCAGTATGGGGGTAATATGTTTAACAACGTAGTTTCTGGAGTATTTAATCAATTAATAAAAAATGATATTTCTTGTATAAGGTTTAACTTCAGAGGCGTTGGAAAATCTACAGGATCGTACTCAAATGGAACAGGAGAATTAAGTGATGTTCATGCTTGCATTGATTTTTTAATAAATGAGCGAAAATGTGAAAAGATATTCTTGTGTGGATATTCATATGGTGCAGCAATTGGGTGTTCGGCTATTGGATATTCGGATAAGATTGCGGGTTATATTTCTATCTCTTTTCCATGGGGGGTTATGGGATCAAAATACAAGGAACTTTCTCAAACATCTAAACCTAAACTGTTTATCCAAGGAAATAAGGATACAGTAGCACACTATGGAGATTTTCAGGAAAATTTTGATTATTACTTAGATCCAAAAAATAAGAAGATAATCGAAGGTGCGGATCATTTTTATGGAAATTATGAAGAACAAGTTGCTAATGCTGTTTTAGAGTTTCTAAGAAATCTACAGAAGTAATTTGCTAAAAAAATTTAAAGAGTAGATAATTTTTCTAAATCTGCTTTACTATTTTCTTCCGCCCAATCCAGAAGCTGATCAGCATATTTTTCAATTTCTTCCGATTCTGGTAATTTTGTTAAGACCGCTAATAGAAATTCAGTATCTTTATTTATGATTATGTTTCTCATTATGATGTAATCTTCTTTGAATTTAATCTTCATACTCTTTACATCCGTTAAGCCAATTTCTTCAGAAGCTTTGTATGCTGCATCACTTAATAAAGAGCCCATTGCTGCTACTACTCGTTCATCTATATCTTCTTCTTTCTGGGAGGCTAAAACTAAGCCTGTTGAAGTAGCGAATAAGGATGCTCGAAAATTACCATTTTCCCTAAGTTCTTTGAGTACTAACTCGAGTCTACTAACCAATTTAATGCACACTTGTGATTTTTTTAAGTTTTATCATTTCTTGTAAGAATGATATAATTGTAATTCTTTAGTACAAACTTTTTTAGTATAAATAATATGAAGTAAATATTATTTAAAATTAATTGAAGTAGAATATGAAAAATAAGAGTATTCAAAAATTCTACTTGAGAATCCCCAATATGTAACCTGATTCTATTATATATTAAAGCTATTCAGTATATTAAATAAAAATATCCGTTTTATCCCAACTTAAATCTTCAATGTTATAATAAACGTAGACATAATATCATTTTCATCAATATTCAATGTTATAACGCTAGGTCTTGCCACCGGTTTAAGAAATCCTAGTTTTTGGGGTGGTGTCTTTGGTGAAGTAGGAGAACCAGGATTTATTAGAAAAGTATTGAATTTTGTACCTTCGATTAGTGGAATATGGGTATGTCCAAAAATTATGATGTGTAATTCATATTTTTTCATGAATTCTTCAAGGTTCTCAGGTAAAATATGAATAACTCCAATATTATAACGACCGTGAGAAAATTTTACAAACTGTTCTAATTTTGCAATTTTATCTACATTTCCTCTAACACACGTAATAGGAGCTAAATTTTCTAACTCATTTAAAAAAAATTCCTCACTAACATCTCCAGCATGAATAATTCTTTCAACATCTTTGAAAGCACCCTTTAATTGTTCAATTAATTCAGTAATATGGGTTTTCTTAGTCTTTGAAGTTATATGAGTATCAGAAATTATCCCAAATTTCATGATCAACGCTCCATTAAATTGCTATCAACATACTCAAAATAAAAATTAAAATTGCAATAATAATATCAATAAAGATACGGAAAAACGTATCTCCTTTTGTAATTTCTTTGGAATCTTGTTTTAGTTCGTTAGAATCTCGTTTGAAATAAGTCTTAAGCATAATAAACCCATTTGAAAGCCCTTCCTTTAAATCAGAGAAATCCCATACTAATAATAAACAAACAGCAACAAATAATATACCGATGATAAACAATGGAATATATATAAAAAAGGTAACTGTTTGAAAGCTAAAGTATGGAGCCTCCTGCCAAAAACTCCATATTATATGAGCAGAAACTATGTTATGTAAAGCATGCGCTATTATAACAGGAAGAATCCACTTTTTTCGTACTACGAAAAGGGCTAAGATTATTCCAACGATAAATGTTTGCATAAACCAAATAAAAGGATACCAAGAAATTAGATCAATGAGATATGCTAAATGACCTAATCCAAAATAAAGAGATGATATCATCACTGCAGACATTGTAAAAAAATATTCACTTCCTCTTTTGGTAAAAAAACCTCTCGCAACCGTTTCTTCTGTTAATGCTACTGAAAACTGTATAATGATTGACGAAATCAAAAATATGATATAATTTTCAGTCACAAGATATAAATTTGTAGTTCTAGATCCTAATACAATTGCTTGAAACTGAATCGTTTCTGGAATTAAAAGACTAATGAAAAAATCTAATGGTAAGAAAACTACAAAGAAAATAAGGAATCCATATAAAATTTGATATTTATAATTTTTCTTGGTCATCTTAAATAACTTTAAATGACCAGTTGAAGGAGATATATCCTCATCAAGAATGATTTTTTTTTGAGATTCGAATAAAAGATTGGTCAGATATAAAATTAGTGGTATACCTAAAAAAACAATTACCGCTCTTATTACATAAAATAAGATGCCATATATGACAGTTCCTTCCTCCACAATTAGTGGAATTAAAAATATTGGTATAATAAGGAGGATAAACAAAAAAACAAACACAAGAGCTACTTCATAAAGAAAAAATGTAAATCTTACTTTCGCGATCCTTTTCTTCTGTTTTGAAAAAACCATATCTACTCACTCGAATCTTGATAAAAGATTATTTATTTGAAAAATTAAAAACTTTTTGATTACAAGTACTAATTATCCCATTTAATATCTTCTACACGAGGAATCCCATTTCTTGCCCCCAATTTCTCAATACATTTTCCAGCTATAAAATTCCCGATTTTTGCATTATTTCTAAGATTTTCAAATTTAAAGCTTGGATCTTGGATAAAGCCATATATAAAACCTGCTGAAAATGCATCTCCAGCTCCAGTAGTATCAATAACTCTATCAGGTTTAAATGGGGGAATCAACTCTGAAGAATTTAGTGTAACTAGTAATGCCCCGATTTTACCTAAAGTAATAATAACAACCTTTATTCCTAAGGAAAAAAAGTCCCCAATTTTTTCCCGGGTTTTATTAAGATTGAATTCTTTTTCTGTGAGATTAAATAGAACTTGAAATTCTCTCAGGGAAATAATTAGAATGTCGATTTTTTCTAATAATTCTTTTATATTCGTTAAACCTTGTTCAATTATCAACATCCCAGGATTTAAAACAACTGGTATATTATTTCTTTTTCCAATTTCGGCTGCTTTAATAAATGGTTCTAAATTTTTTAAACTACTTAAAAAAAGGATTTTTGTTGAATATATTTCATTTTCGTTAATGTCTTCTTTTGAAAGGTAATTTGCAGCTCCACTATGAGCATAAATTCTTCGATCTCCTTCCTTACTTAGAGCAACATAAGCAGAACCTGTATTATAATTATCTGAATATCTTAGCAAATCTGTATTTACATGTATATCATTAAAATCACTGATTATCTTTGTTCCAAAAGTATCATTTCTACCAATTTTTCCAATGAAAGCAGTATTTAGTGCTAATTTCGCGCATGCATATGCTGTATTGGCAGCAGCTCCTCCAGATAACAACTCTAAATTTGAAACAAAAACCTCGTCATCCTCTTCTGGAAATCTCTCAACATGAGCGACCATATCAACAAGGGCTGCCCCTATACAAATCACATCAAAAATCATAATTATTTTTAGTAGTTTTAAATATATTTATAAGACCCAAATTCAGAACGGATATCGACGATGTTTGTCTTTGAGGAGGATTTCTCACATTGTCCAATAATTTTCGATTCTACATTAAATTGTTTTGCAATCTTTATAATTTCTTTTGCTACAGCTTCTTCACAATAAAATTCCATTCTATGTCCCATATTGAATACACTAAACATATCTTTCCACTTGGTTTCTGAAGAGTTCTGGATTATTTCAAAAATTTTTGGTAGAGAAAATAGATTATTTTTGATGTAATTAATGCTATTACCATAATTCAGGTTTTTTGTTTGACCCCCTCCTGTTAGGTGAATGATTCCATGAATATTAGTTCGAAATTTTTCCAAAACTTCAATTAATATTGGTACATAAGTTCTAGTTGGGGATAATAAAGCTCTTCCTACAGTTAAATCTAAATCTTTTATAGGGTCTGTTAATTTATAATTTCCAAAAAAAATTAATTCATCATCTAAATTTTGGTCATAGCATTCAGGATATCTTGAATAATATTCATGAGACAGTACACCATGTCTTGCTAAAGTGAGTCCATTGCTTCCAATCCCACTATTGAATTCATCTTCATAGGTTGCTTTACCAAAACTTGCTAATCCTACAATCACATCATCAACTTGGATGTTAGCGGCATTGATAACATCTTCTTTTTTCATACAAGTGAAAACAGATGCATCTAGAAGTACGGTCTTAACTACATCTCCCACATCTGCGGTTTCTCCTCCACATAATATCACTTTTAAACCAAGATCAGTTAACTTCTGACTATAATCATAATACTCTTTAATAATCGTTGCAACAATATCTCCAGAGATATAATTACTGTTTCTTCCAAGATTATTGACTGCAAACATATTCCCAGTTGCACCCACACATAGGATATCATCAATATTCATGATTATAGCATCCCTTACAACATTTTTAAAAATAGATAGATCTCCTGTTTCTTTATAATACATATAAGCTAAGCTTGATTTAGTACCGGCACCATCTGCATGGGAGATTGAGCAATAATCATTTCGACCGGATACATCTTCTACTATCTTACAAAATGAGCCTGGAAATAATCCTTTATCTAATTTTTCAATGGCTTTATGAACATCTTCTTTTTTAGATGAAACCCCTAGCTTGGAATATATATCTTTTTCTTCAGCCATTTTAATTGGCTACCAACCATATCTACTTTTAATATATCTAATTAAATTTTCAACTTGATCTAAAGCTTTACCCACATATAGATGAGGATCAAATAAATCTGTTAACTCTTCTTTTGAGAACAAATTTTTTATTCTAGCATTTTCAAACAAAATATCCTTCATAAACCTATTCTCTTTTCGGGCTGATATAGCAGCTTTTCTTAAAAGCTCATGTCCTTCTTGCCTTCCAATCCCTTTCTTAACAAGTTGAACCATAACTTTTTCGCTTAGGCATGCTCCTTTGGTAAGATTAAGGTTTTCTTCAATTTTCTTCTCATCGAATTCTATACCTTTAAGATTTGCAGTTAATTCTTTGATCATGTAATCAAGAAATACAAAGTTTTCTCCAAAAATTACCCTCTCTGATGCTGAATTCGTTAAATCTCTTTCATCTTCTAAAACTATATTATCTAAAGCAGGAATGATATTTGATTTAATCGATCTTGCTAGGCTACAAATCCTTTCTGATTTATGAGGATTTCTTTTATGAGGCATAGTTGAACTCCCAACTTGTGCCTTTTTAAAAGGCTCAAACATTTCTGCAATCTCATTTCTCTGAAGTACTCTATTTTCTCTTGCGATTTTTGCTAGAGTTTGGCCAATCAATATCGTCAAAAATATTACTTCAGCGTGTCTATCTCTCTGAATCACTTGGTTGGCGATAATGACCGGATTTAAATCAAGTTCTTTCATAACTTTACGTTGAATTTCAATTGCATTATCTCCAAAACTTGCCATAGTTCCAACTGCACCGGACATTTTACCAAAAGATATACGATTTAAAACTTCAGATAATCTATCAAGATGCCTACTAATTTCATATGCCCATACACCAAATCTCATTCCGTATGTCGTTGGAATAGCATGTTGACCGTGAGTCCGTCCGATACAAACTAGGTTCTTTTTTTCTTCTGTTAATTTTATTAGGGTACTTAATAGTTCCAATAATGACGTTTTGATCCATTGTAAAGCTTCTTTTAATTGCAAAGCAGTAGCGCTGTCTTCGATATCGTAACTTGTAGCTCCTAAATGAACAAACTTACCTGCATCTTTTTCACATTGTTCTGCTAAACTTTTTACCATTGCCATTAAATCATGATGGATTTCTCTATCAATCTCTTTAACTCTCTCTAATTTTACATACTTTAAATTAGCCTTTCTGCTAATTTCATCAGCCGATTCTTTAGTAATATTTCCAAGTTCAGCATGAACCTGAGCTAAAACCGCTTCTACTTTCAACCAATTTTCTAACTTTTTCTCCTCTGTAAATAAATTTGCAATCTCAGTTCGATACCTAGTTTCTATTGGATTAATAAATTTGTGAGCCATAATTTCTACTTTTTTAATTACTTATACTTAAAGTAATGATTCATCAAAACATATATCTTATTTTATTTAAGGTAAAATAATTTCTGTATCAATTGATTAATTATTACAAAATAACAAACTTATTACAATGATAAGCAGAAATCATTAAATCTTCTGGCTAATATAGAATAAATTTACTTCTCACCTAATCCTTGTTGTATGTATACACAACAAAAATACTTTTTTTTTCGATGTTATAATTGCGGAGAATGGTATTACACTCATCGAGTTATTAAAATGAAAAAATGTTGGAAGTGTAACCATTCATTTTCATTCAAAAATGCGGCAAAGTTTACTAAAATATGTACAGTTAAAGGAGCTATTGCAATAATAAAAGAACTGAAATTAAAACCCTAATTTTTATAAAATTGTATTTATTTTAAAGTAGATAACAAAAATGCAAAGGTATTTAAGATATTTTCTCCAATTCCTTTATGAATCTTTGTTAACTAAAATACGTTATAATTATCTCTAAATGAAAATGGAACAGAGAAACCAATATGGATATTGCTGATGATTTAAAAGAAATAGATGATAAATTATTAAAAGAATTAAATAATATTGCCAAAGATAAAATCGAATTTTGGGATGTCAGAACAGGTGTAAGTCGTGGTACCACTTTAGATTTCACTGATCAAAAAAGCAAAGAAATATCTACTCACTATATAACCGAATGTGGAATTAGAGCTTTTAATAATGGAGGTTGGGGTTTTTGTGTATTAAAAGATCTAAATAGAAAGTCTATACTAAAAGGATTTCAAAAAGCAATTAAATTAGCCACATTATCGGAATCTTTATGCAAAAATAAGTTCAAAATAGCAGCAAGAGATCCTTTTATTCATGATTTCAAAACCAACAGTAAAATAAATTTAGAAGAAGTTGATATCGAAGAGAAAATCAATCTAGTTAAATATCATGAGAAAATCGCTTCTGATTATTCCCCAAAAATTAAAAATACTCATACCCTATATGCTGATGGTCATACAAATAACTTATTATTAAATTCATTTAATAGCTATATTTTCCAAGACTTATCATTTTTAAGATTGTTTAGTCTAGTTTATACTAAGGAAAATGGAGTAATTCAGAGAGCGGTAAACTCTACTGGAGGTATTGGGGGTTTTGAGATTACACAAACAGAAAAAGCTGAGAATTTGAGTAGAAAATCAGCTAAAGAAGCTGTAGAATTATTAAATGCAAAATCTCCTATTGGTGGCAAATTAACAATTATAACCGATCCAAAGTTGACGGGTACATTAATCCATGAGGCCTTCGGACATGCTGTCGAAGCAGATTTGGTGTTAAATAATGACAGTTTGCTAAAAGGGAAAATTGGGGAAAAAGTTGCATCTGAAGCAGTCAATATCATAGATAATCCTACTATGGGTCAAGGTAAAAAATTTAATCTACCATATGAATTGTTTGGGTGTTATAATGTTGATGATGAGGGTATACCATCGCAAAAAACAACAATAATTGAGAACGGAATCCTAAAAAATTATTTACATAATTTGGAAACTTCCTCAAGAATGGGGGTTCAATCAAATAGCCACGGAAGGGCATCATCCTCATCCTCACGACCTCAAGTTCGAATGGGATTCACCCTTTTAGAACCGGGTGATTGGGATCGCGAAGAAATAATTAAAGAAACTAAAAATGGTATTCTCTGTGAAGATTTTCAATATGGGTATACCGATCCTTCAACTGGTAATTTTCAATTCAAGTGCAAATTTTCATACAAAATTGAAAATGGGGAGAAAAAAGAACTAATGAGGGATGTTTCCCTAAGTGGGATGATTCTTGAAGTTTTAAATAAGATTTCAGCAATTGGAAAACAAACCAGTTATTCTGATGGAATATGTGGGAAGGGAGGTCAAAGCGTTCGAGTTTGTGATGGTGGACCCTATATTCGGATAGAAAATATTACCGTTGGAGGCTTAAATTAAATGGAAAATGACTATGATATATATAATCTAGCAAGATCTGTCTTTAAATTAATTGAGCAAGGAACAGATGCTATAACCCGTGCAGAAATCTTTTTTGAAAAAAACAAATATATTAGCATTGATATTGAAGAAAATTCAGTGAAAAATAGCGAAGTAGGAGAAGACCATGGTCTGAGCATTCGAGTTTTTAATAAGAATGGAGCTTTAGGATTTGCTTTCTCTAATAAAGTGGAAAAAACAAAAGTAGAAGAAATTTGTAAATCCGCCCTGAAAATGATGAAAGTTAGTACACCCGATCCAGATTTTCATGATTTACCAAATTCATATCAGAATTATCCGGAAGTAAACGGTCTGTTTGATAAAAGTTTGAAAGATATGAAAATTGAAGATTCATTGGATTATATTAATACTTTAATTGAAGTCTGTGAAAATGACGAAAAAGCGATCTCTCAATCTGGAAGCTTTTTATCAAATTATTCTAAAACTTATATCTTTAATTCAAATGGGTTAGAAATTTCCGGTAAGGAAACTAGTTGTTCATTATCTTCACACATCATTGTTAAAGATAAAGTGAGTAACGAAACTTCATTTGGTTATGAATGGCAATCTGAAAGAACATTAAATCAAATAGACGCATTAAAAATAGCCAACATAGCTCTTGAAGAAGCTAAAAGAAACCTTAATAGGAAAAAAATTAAAAATATGAAAGTTCCAATAATCCTCACTCCAAAGGGTGCCTTACAGCTAATTTTAAGGCCAATTGCTTCTGCCATAAATGGAGAAACTTTTCAATATAAAAGAAGTTTTCTTGTAGATAAAAGAGATGAAATCATTGGGTCAAAACATATAACAATTGAGGATAATGGAACAATTGATGGTGCAATTGGGTCCGCGATTTTTGATGGTGAAGGTGTTCCTTGTAAAAATAAAAAAATATTTGAACAGGGGAAATTCTTAAAAACGGGTTTACTACACAATAGCTATACAGCAGGAAAAGAGGGTATTGAAAGCACAGGAAACGCTGCAAGAAGATCCTATAGTTCCATCCCTTCAATTAGTACAACTAATTTTATTCTACAAAATGGGGATATAAGTATTGAAGAAATTAGAAAAGACGTAAAGGAAGGAATATTGTTTGATTACACCGGCGATTCCCCCAATATTGCAACTGGAGATTTTTCCGGGTTAATTCTTCATGGAAATTTAATAAAAAATGGAGAAATTAAAGAACCTCTAAATGAAACTATGGTTGGAATAAATTTATTGGATTTATTTAAAAATATTGATGCTGTATCGCGAGAATTTAAAACATATGGCTCATTACAAGCTCCGTATATAAGAGTCAAGGATGTACAAATTATAGGCGCGGCACAGTAAGTTAAGAAGTTATATTTAACCAGAGAAATAAATTGTTAAAGTATCTTTCAATTCCAGTATTTTTTATTTCCCATAGTACTACGATAATTCTCTGATTTAGTGCTGGTTGAGAAAATGAAACATTTAACTCTTCAGATATCCAAAATTGGTTATGCAATAATGTGATTTTAGTAGTATTAAAGTATGATGTTGCATCTAAAGAACCAGAAGAATTTACGGAAGTGCTATTATCACCTTTTAAAGTCTCGATTCTAAATGAAAATTCTCGGTTCATCTGATTTTCAACGGTAATGTAAAAAGAAATATTCTGACCTACAGTTCCATTAGTAGGATAGTTTTCGGCTTTTTTTTCAGAATTAAGAATTCCAAGAGAAACAAAACCAGGTTCAGGAGTAACTAAATAATATATAATAAATCCTGAAATAACTATGATCCCAATAATTAGACAAATTTTAAGTAAATTCTCAAATTGTTTTTTACTCTCTCGATTATTCTCTTCCTCATCAGCTTTATTTCTCTCAATCATTATCTTTAAACCAGGCAATAGTTTTTTTTAATCCTTCTTGTAAAGAAGTCTTGGGTTCCCAGTTTAGGATTTCTTTTGCTTTTTTTAAATTTGGACATCTACGCACCGGATCATCAATAGGTAAGGATTTAAACACTATTTTTGACTTTGAATTAGTTAATTCAATTATAATTTTGGCTAAATCTATTATAGTGTACTCTTTATCGCTGCCCAAATTTATAACTTCTCCAATAGCTTCATCCTTATATACAAATTTTAGAAGACCTTCAATCTCATCTACAACATAAGTGAATGATCTTGTTTGAGATCCATCCCCAAATATTGTTATATCATCATCGTTTATCGCTTGGTGAATAAAATTTGGTACAACTCTTCCAAATTCAGGACCATATCGTATTCTCGGTCCAGAAGTGTTAAAAATTCTAACTGTTTTAGTTTTCATTTGATGCTGAAGCTCATATGCTTTAACAAAGGCTTCTCCTGCTCTTTTAGATTCATCATAACAACTTCTAGGTCCAACTGGGTTTACATGCCCAAAGTAGCTTTCTGGCGTGGGAACTACATCATTTGGGGGATTCCCATAAACTTCAGATGTGCTGGTATAAAAGAAAAGAGCATTATGGAATTTTGCGATTCCTAAAGTATTCATAGTTCCCAGGGTATTACTTTTAAGTATTGAAATTGGTTCCACTTTAAATTCAAATGGGGATGCCTTACTTGCCATATGCATAACAATGTCAATTTTTTTAACGTCACCAATACAAATACCCAACGGATGATAGGAAAAGCCGAAATAGATGGGATAAGAAATATCATGATTAATAAAGCGAAAATTGTCTCTTTCCATAAGGTGCTGTATATTCTTTGATTGCCCTGATGATAAATTATCTAAGCAGATACACAACGCACCTTGTTCAACTAAAACATCACATATCCAAGAACCTAGAAAGCCAGCACCTCCAGTGACTAATACTGATTTTCCTTTAAATGAAATATTCTCTTTTTTAAGTCTGGATATGATTTCATTAATATCTTGATTTATTTCGTAGCTCAATTTTAAAACCAAATCTGATTGTTATTATAATTTTTGTTATTTAGACTTTTAAATAAATTTTTCTCAAAGATTTAACTATTCTCAAATATTAAGTCATTAAAATTCAATAGAGATTGAAAAATTTAAAAAGTTGTAGAACTACAAATTGTTTTCTTTTTGTGGGATAATTTAGGAATTTATATCGTTTTTGATCCACAATATTGACAGAATTTTAACTCTAATGGGTACATTTTTCCACAGTCGGAACATCTCTGTAATGAATTTTTAAGAATTTCACGACCCAACATTTCAAATACTTTTTCAACATTTTTCCCCGTTTTTGAGGAAGTTTCAATTATTTCTCCTTGAAAATCGAATTTCTCAAATATCTGCTGCGCTTCTTCCTTTTTAACGTTTCTTTTTAAATCTGTTTTAGATTCAATTAAAATTTTAGTTTTAGGAGAATTTGGGACAGAAGATATAACATTTATCCAGTCATAAAGATCATTTACCGAATCTTTGTTGGTAACATCATACAACATTAAAGCCCCAGATGCACCAGAAACATAAGAAGGGAACAACAAGCGGAACTTCTTTTCACCTGCGAAGTCCCACAGATTCAAAAGTATTTCAGTGTCATCCACAACAACTTTTTTAGTTTCAAAATCAACTCCAATTGTAGATAAAGTCGACATTTCAAATTTTCCGGTAGCAAACCTGCGGATCAATGAGGTCTTTCCAACGTTTTTCGCCCCAGCAACAACGACTTTAAATTTAATCATAGTTAGTTTTCATAGAATGTATTTTTATATTATCCGTTCTGAATCAATTCAATAATATAATTAATAATTATTAAATTTATTATTGTTTTCATCAATTAGAGATTTTGTGTCTTTCTAATTCTAATGATCATTTTTATATCTAAAACGGCTAATTTTATAGATTTCTTGTCCAATTTTTTTTCCAATATTTTCTACTTTTGTTAAATCAGGTATGTCTGCTAAGAAAATATTTTGTAGGGTTTTTAATTCATTCAATAGATTTTTTGCTCGAAGAGCATTAACTCCGGGTATTCCCGCAACAATATATTCCAAAAGTCGAGAATTTTCAATAGGAGCTTTATCAAATCTTAACTTTAAAGTCGAACTACTCTCAGTTTGCTCTTTTTTAGCCAATTGGTATAAAAACATAGCAGTCTCCTTGGCATCCTTTGTTTTATAAATTATTATTCCAAAATTGAGAATTATTGATGATATGGCTCCGTAGATAGCATTATCACTAAGATTTGAATCTGTAAATGGATCCTCCTCTAAAACTAATATCGACCTTTCATACATCTCCATTAAAGTCTTCAACTCTTTGAATAGTCTTCCATCTTTTAATGAATCTGTAAAATCTTTTGAAGTTTTTCTCTCAATACCAACTCGATTTGAAATTACGTAATCAGCAACAGACAATTGTTCTAATCTTAGATTAACCCCCATTAATGACAAATTCCTTACGACAGGAGAAGCAGTTTCTCGATTATCACAAACTATTTCAAATTGTTCTGCACCTTCTACTTTTTGAGTTGAACCTACGTCATTCTGCGGTTTTTCAATAAAATTAAGAAGGCTTGCTTGCCCCTTTTTTGATTTGGTTTCAGAATTCTTAATTTCTTTCAAGCTTTCTCTCATATTTTTTTCTTTTACTTTTTCAGCCCAATAGTATCCTTCATCTCTTGTTCCTTCTGCCATTAAGATATAAACTTTCCCTTCTTTTTTACGACCGGTTCTACCTCGTCTCTGAATTGAGCGAATAGCACTCGGAACAACATCATAAAATATAACCATATCACATTCAGCAATATCTAATCCTTCTTCAGCGACACTTGTACCTACTAAAGTATTATAGGTTCCTTCTTTAAATTCTTCAAGAAGTTTAATTTGTGCTTTTTGAGTCAACCCCTTATCAGTTCCTTTATGTGCCTGGCCAACAAACTTATGAGCCCTTATGATATCATCTTCTTCAAAATATCTTACAATATTATTAACAGAATCTCGAAAATGAGTAAATACTAAGACTCTTGAGTCGCTATTCTCTTGCAATTGTGAAGTTAATAATTCCTTTAATTTCTCAAGTTTAGGATGAACCATACCCTTTGAAATTATCTCATTAGTATAACCCATTGCTTTTTTAATATCTCGATCTACGTACAATTCTTTTAAGGATTTATTAGCAGTGTTACTCTTAATTTTTTCTTCATTTTTGACAAAATAATCTTTTAATGCGTGAACTCCTTGCGTTTCAAGAAGTTCTAACATATAAGATATCCTAATAGCATTCGCTTGTAGTTTTTTAGCATTAAACATTCTAAATCGTTCATCATCATCCCTCGAAGCTGAGAGTCTTCTGTTAATTGTATTATTTAATTGGAGGAGATTTTTTCGAGTGATTTTGTTTATATCAAAAGAATTAATTAAGCCCTTCTCTTTTAGCCATTTATAAATACTTCTTAATTTTACTTCTAATAATCTTTTAATTTCTATGAATTCGCTAGGGAGTTTTATTTTAATCCAACGATTATCTACTTTCTGAACATAAGGTTTGACATCACTATCATTATCTGTCCTTATCTCCAAATGGTTTATGAATAAATTCTCTTTTATTTCATTTATTTTTTCTTGAGTAGAACCGGGACTAGCTGTAAGACCTAGAATTTGATGAGAACTACCACTCTCCTTATATTTTTTTGCAATGAAACAATATGCATAATCACCAACCGCCCTATGACATTCGTCAAAAATTATTAAGGAAACATCCTTAATTGAGTATAATCCTGAAATAAGATCATTCTGGAGGACTTGAGGCGTCATAAAGGCTACTCTTGTTTGACTCCATGTTGATTTTCTTTTTTCTGGAGGTGTTGCTCCGGTATAAATCTGTAATGAATCAGGTGTAAGTAAAGTTAGATTTAAAAAAGTTTTATAATGTTGGTCAACTAATGGTTTTGTAGGAGCTAAGAAGATTACTTTTGAATTTGTTTTCTCGGTTAATCTGTGAACAGCAAGCATTAAGGCAATAATAGTTTTTCCTAAACCAGTAGGAATTACAACTAAACAATTATGATTCAAGCAGTTAATAAATATAACTTCTTGGTATTCTCTTCGCGAAACGAAATTTCGCTTAATTAAGGGGTGAGAAATGAAATTTTCATTTGTTGAGACAGATATCACCATAATAATTACTCATCAGAGGTTTGAAGTAAAGAATTGAAATGAAATATATAAACTAAAAGACTTCATAGGATAATTAAAAAATTCTTAAATTCTTAAATCGATTTACTAATATTTTAATAAAATAGTTTTAACAAAGGAGAATAATAAATTTTAATTCATATTTTCCATTATTCTTATATTGAAGCTAGCGCGAGTGGTTTAGAGGTTATAACGACACGCTCACACCGTGTAAATTTACATTGATTCAAAATGTAAATCTCGAAGGTCGGGGGTTCAAACTTCCGAAAATATATTTCGGTTTGAATAATTCCCTCCTCGCGCATTTACTACATACATTAGAAATTTCGAAAAAGTTAAATGATATATAACATTTTTTAAATCTAATTACTTACTTCTTGGTTTATCAAACCGTGTCTAGTTTTTTAGAATCTCGAGAATTACGCAAACTCTATAAAAAAGTTAAAAAATACATTAAAATTGGCACTATTTTTTTAACAAGATATGAGAAAGCAAGGATTTGTGGGGCAAGGGCTTTACAGCTCAGCTTCGGAGCCCCCCTTTTAATCGATAAACCCAGCGACGTTATTGATCCCATCAAGTTAGCTATGTTGGAATTAAGAGCAGGAATCTTGCCTTTAACTATTAGGAGAGAGAATCCAAGTGGTGAAATTCAAGATATTCCTATAAACAAACTAATTATTAAAAAAGATTAATCATTGATAAAAAATCATTGAACTCGATATTTTCCTCGTTCTGTGAGGAAATAAACATTTTTGCCTTTAACATCTTCGGATTGAATGTATTCTTTCGAAATTAAGTCTTCAAGAATCTTTTCTAATTCCGCTTTTTTAAAACCAGGTATTCCTAAAGGCATCCTAGACTGGTTAGAAATTATCGCAATTCTATCTAAAAACAGTCTTTTTCCCATAAACGTCTCAAGGATAGTGATTTCGTCATTAGATAGTCTTTCAAACTGATCGTGTTCAATTAAGCTCTCTTTTAACGTTTGTGCAAGATTACGCGTCTCTGGACTTATTTCTTGTTTTTTTACTTCTACATGTTTTAAAGTAACTAAATCCTTCGCAACTGTTTGTTTTGAATTAGTTTTATCTTCCTCTTTAGAAGACTTTTCATTTTTATTTTCCATAATACTACCATAAGATTAAAATTATAAAAATTTATATTTACCTAATGAAAAGGATTTTAGAGTTAAAAACCGGTGAAGAGATCACTCTTAGGCACATAAGTAAATCAGATGTTGAAGGTGTCTGGAATAATTTTAATGAGGTTGTGGATGAGGGGATTTATTTACCAATTTTTTTTCCTGTTAGATCTAAGCTAGAAAAAGATTCTTGGTACCATAATATTAAAAAAGAAAAAGAAATCTGTATTGTAGCTGAAAATCAAAAACTTAGAAGTCTTAATAACATTATTGGGCAGTGCGAAATTTCCAATTCCAATTGGGATGCTGATTTACATGTAGGAATTTTAGGAATTATTGTAAAAAATGAATATCGGGATTTAGGAATTGGATTCAATTTAATTGATCTCGCAATTCGAGAATCAAAAACACTGAACAACAAAGAAAAAATAATTTTAAGCTGTTTTTCAACCAACGAAAGAGCCATAAATCTCTATGAAAAATTAGGTTTTGAACGAGTAGGCGTAAGAAAGAAACAGTTTTATATGGACTCTAAGTACTATGATGAGGTTCTTATGGAACTTTGGATAGATGATTATTTAAATAGAATTGAATAAAGTTAAACTTTCTTTCATTCGATTTATGAAATTTTAAAGAAATTAATACAATGTTTACAAGAATTTCTATTAATAAAATTTAATTTTACTTTTTAATTAATAAGGATATTAAAGAATTTTTACTTTAAGATGTTAAAATACAAGATTGTAGTAGCAGGTTCTAAGAACGTTGGGAAAAGTTCTCTAATAGCTCGATATTGTGATAATGTTTTCAATGAGAAAACAAAAGGAACCATCGGGGTAGCCTTTAAAAGAAAAGAAGTTAAACTCAATGAAAAATTAAAGATTGAATTAAACATTTGGGACTTTGGCGGGGAGGAAAAATATCGTATCCTTTTTCCGGCGTATGTAAATGGTGCTGCAGCTGCATTATTGCTATATGATACAACAAACAAATCATCTTTAAAAGACTTGGAAAATTGGGTCAAAATAATGGATGAAAATTCCAAAGATATAATAAAGATAACTATCGCTACAAAAATCGATTTAAAGGAGAAGCGGGAAATCTCAAAGGCTGAAGGTATTAAAGCAAGTGAGAACCTTAATTGTTATGGGGAACCCATTGGGACATCTTCTAAAACTGGAGAAAATATAGAGCAAGTTTTCGTAGACTTAGTCGTAGCAATACTTGAAAGAGATTTGCAGGAATGCTCTCAATGTGGTGAACTCTTTTCTAAGAAATTGAAAATTTGCAACTTCTGCGGAGAAAATATTGAGCTTGATATTACTCCCTAAAACCAACGCTATTAAAATTCTTATTCTCTTTTATACAACGACGAAGGTCTTTTGCCACCATCATGAGGTTGGATCTTCAACCTATAAATATAAGCTTCTAATTCCATCTCAGCATTTTCGATAGATGAACTTATTTCAGTTTTCACATTTTCTTCTCCTGAAACATACTTTCCATGACTAGGGAAAAAACTGTTAATTCTTAAAGTGTTTAATATTTGTAAAGAGACTATATATTCTGAAATCGAACCTGATTCATAAATATTTGCTGTTGCTCCTTTAAATAAGGTATCTCCCGTAAATATATATTGCTGGAAAGGTTCATATATACAAATGCAACCAGATGTATGACCGGGAGTTTCAACTATTTTTAACATAGTATTACCAATATCTATAATATTTCTATCTTCTAGCCAGATATTAATTTTCAAATTTGATAAATCCACTCCACTTTTTCTACCCTTTGTAATCAATTCATCTGTATGCTGTATTTTAGTTGCTGCCCATCGATGTGCAGCAACAGGGCATCGAAAATAAGCATTAGCGCTAATATGATCAAAATGTTCATGAGTATTGATTACTAAATTTATATCTTCAATTTTCAAACCTATTTCTGTTGTTAGTAGATAATTAAAACTATTAAATTTAGTAATTATACCAGTGTCAATTAAGACGTTAAGATCTTCACCAATTATAAGATACACATGAGACCCTGATCTGGTTGAATAGAACTGATAAACGTTTGGTCGCAGAAGATATAATTTATATCCTTCTTTTCCATATAAATCATCTTCCTTTATTAACCGAGGTTGAAAAAGTGTATTGTTTTCTTTTTGGACCATTAAGTTCACAATGAAGCTTGATAGATAGTAAATATCTTAAAAGTTATAAAAATTAATCCTTTAATGCTTAGCTTAATCTTTTTCATATCAAATTTAGGGGAATTTAAATCTCTTCATGTAATACTCCCAACTTTGCTGATCTAAAGGATTTTCATTTAGATAAAGAAAATTCAAGTTAATCTGGTTTTTAATATGTTCACTTCGAAATATTGATATTTTATTTCTCCCAATATGTAAAATTATTAACTTAACTAAATAATCCAAACCATCTAATTTCTCAATACTATTATTATCTAAATACAATTCCTGTAATTCTTGCAAGTTTTCCATCCCTTCTAAATTGGAAATTTTGTTACCAGAAAGTTCCAACTTCCTTAAATTAAACAAATTATCAAGACCTTCAATTTTCTCAATTTGGTTATTTGAGAGATATAACAACATTAGGCTAGTAAGAGCCGATAATCCTTTAACTTGAGATATTTTATTATCATTAATAGATAACCACATTAAATTCTTTAATTTACTAAGCCCAGTAAACTGTTTTATTTGATTGGAGGAGAGATTTATTCTTTTTAGGTTGCTTAGTTTTTCTAGATTATTAATTTGCGATATATTATTATGAGTTAAATTTAATTCCTCTAAATTAGCTAAAAAACTTAAGTTTTCAATTTGTGTAATTAAATTAGAATCTAATGAAAGTTTTTTTAATTTTTTTAGTGCTTCTAAATTCTCTATCTTGCTAATTTTGTTGTAAGATAAATTTAATCTTTCTAAGCCAACTATGCTCTGTAAATTTTCAATCTTTATTATTTTATTATGCGATAAATTTAAGTATTTTAGCTTTTTAAAATGTTGGAGATTATCAATTCTTTGGATCTTGGTTCTTTGGATATTCAGGTGTTCCAAATCATTAAGATTATTTATTCCTACAATATCATCAATATGCTCTAAATTTAAACTTTCACAGTCTAAGGATATAATTTTACCATTGCGTAGAGATGATAGGTATCCACAGACTCTCACATAATAATCATATAAAATTAAATTAATACAGATTTGAATATCCAATTCTGGAATAATAGTTTTATGATCACAATTTAGAATTTCTCCAAGAATACTCTTTAATTTATCCTTAAATTTCGTTTTAATTAAGAATTTAAGATAATCCATCACAATCTTACGAGTTTTAAAACTATCTATAGAACAAAGAGCTCTTAAAGAAAAGATCTTTTGTTCAATATTACTCATCTTATTTAAAGTATACCGTAAGAGAGGTATTAGTTTTTTATTTGTAGAATATCTATTGGTTAATATCTTTCCAGCAATTAATCTCATACGTAAGTCTTCATCTGAAAAAAATAGATTTTCAAAAAAAGTGAAATTCTTTCCTTTCTCAAGCTCTCCATAATTCTCCAACGCCATTCTTCGCAAAAAAGGATCGATTGAATTTTCAATAAGGTCTTTCAGAAGAATTAAAACTTCTTTTTTCCCAACTTCAGCAAGACTTTTCTTAAGTGAATCAGGATCTAATTCCATTTTGATTCCAAATTAATAAAAATTATTATTTTATTTTTTTATTCTGAATTATGAATGGTAGACCTTAAATGTTTTTTAGCACATGATTTTATAACCGGAAATCATGTTTTTTACAACAATTCTTCTCAATTTCAATAAATTTTTACAACAATTTGGTATAACATCATGTAAAGATTGAAACGATATTAGATTGCAATTGACTTACTTGCTACTTAAAATCTTTACGATCTTCCAAATTTTATTTATAAATCCCTCTAATATAGTGTACTTTTTCTTTCTGGTTTAAAAAAATTTATAAATACATAATTTATTAGATTATTAAATTTTGTATTTTACAATCAAAAAAACAAATTTTTGATAAAAATATAAAAATAAAAATTACCACAAGTAATTTAAAAAATAAATAAATTCAAAATAATTAAAATTAAAAATATAAGCTGATACCAAAATATGGCAGAAGAAGAAAGCTTTTTAAACGCCAAAGCCCTTGTGGTGGATAATGGTACAGGAATCTCTAAAAATGGATTTGCTGGAGAGGATCAACCTCGTTCGGTTTTCCCAACTCTAATTGGCTATCCTAAGTACGAAAGTATCATGACTGACGTCGAGCACTATACCAGAGAGTATTACATCGGAGAAGAAGCCATGCAACTTAAAGGAGTGTTAAAATTAATGTTCCCAGTAGAGCATGGTATCATTGAAGATTGGACTGCTATGGAAAAGATCTGGCATTATACATTTTACACAGACCTGCGAATTGATCCAAGTGAACATCCAGTACTCTTAACTGAAGCACCTTTAAATCCAAGGCCAAACCGAGAAAAAATGGCTGAAATAATGTTTGAAACCTTTAACACACCTGCGCTTTATGTAGCAATGCAAGCAGTATTATCATTATACGCTTCTGGGCGTACTACCGGATGTGTTATAGATATTGGTGATGGTGTTTCTCACGTCGTCCCAATTTTCGAAGGATTTGCTTTAAGCCATGCAATCCAAAGAATTGATCTTGCTGGTCGAGATATCACTACTTACTTACAGAGACTTCTCAGGCAAAAAGGACACTCTTTTACAACATCAGCAGAGAAAGAAATAGTTCGAGATATTAAGGAAAAACTCTGTTATGTAGCTATTGATCCAGAAAAGGAAATGATGCTTTCAAAAAAAGTCGCTGGAATGGAAAAGAGCTATATGCTTCCTGATGGTGAAACTATTAACGTTGGTGTAGAGCGATTTTTAGCACCTGAATGTTTCTTCAATCCATCAGTAATCGGAAAAGAGTTAGAACCTTTAGATGATGTAATTGTAGGTGCTATTTCAGAATGCGATGTAGATCTGCGAAGAGACCTTTATTCAAACATCGTTCTCTCAGGCGGGAGCACCATGTTTCCAGGGATTAAAGAAAGATTAACCAAGGAAATAAAGGAACAAATCCCAGAGAGCGTTGATGTAAAGATTATTGCCCCACCAGAGCGTATGTATTCTGTATGGATTGGCGGCTCAATTTTAAGCTCTCTTAAGACCTTCCATCGTATGTGGGTCACACGAAGAGAGTATAAGGAAATGGGTCCTCAAGTCATTCATCGGTGTTTCTAATCGGACAACAGTCTATGCCAGTTCATTGAACTGGTCAAAATAACCAAGTTTTTATTTAATTTCTTTTTTTTATTGTATTTTTGAAACAAACATAACCTTATTATAAATCTATCAATTAACTGACAAATTCAACTTAAAATACAGAAAGAAAACATAAGTATTTTTCATAATTCATTGTTTGTTCTTTCTATTAACACTTTCTTCGAATATTTACTATCATTTACTCGAAAAAATTGTAGCGATCTCGGATGTCTTTTCTTGAATGCTCTTCACCGCTCCATTAATAATATCTACAACCTCCATCTGTTTTTTATAGTCAATATTTTCAACATGTATTTTAAACAGGTCCTCGATGATCGTTTCCAGAGCTGATTCAATGACATTATAAATATCAGAACCGAAGAGCCTTAGCATGCGTTCTAATGATAATAGCTGTATCTCTTTATCAAGTTCGGAGAAGCTTTTACCTTTAGTTAGAAGGTCATAATCTCGAATGCGCGCCAACATATTTGATCCTTCATTCGAAATTTTGAGTTTAAACTTAGGTCCGCCGGGTCCCTTTCTCTTAATCGGTATTTTTTCGATGTGTCCACCTTGGTGTAATTCGCTTAGGACATTATAGAGGTTCTTTTCCTCTTTAGATGGAGGATTTTCATGAACAATTCCTAAATAATCGCGGATTTCAGGTGCACTACATGGGGAATTTACATGAATATACTTCAAAATTTCCAACACTTTAATAGCTCGATCTAATTTCATACCACTCACGCTTTACTCTATGGGTTTGAGTTCTATTTTTTTTGGAATATAAATTCTATGATTTTAGAAGTTGATGATTTTTCAACGTTCTGAATTATATTAATCATACTATGAAAATGAGGATATAAATATTCTTTTGTTAGAAATTTTTTCCTCGAATGAGTTCCAGAAATCTGGAATTCATTTTAACTCAAGTTTATAAACATAATCTGCAATTATTATCATACACTTAGTATATCTTCTAAGTAAAAAATTTTTTGATTAATTAAAAATAAACAAGGCTGAAATTAAATATGGCTGAAGAAGAATCTTTTTTAAATGCAAAAGCACTAGTAGTAGATAATGGTACTGGTATCTCCAAGAATGGATTTGCCGGTGAAGATCAACCTCGTTCAGTATTCCCAACCTTAATTGGGTATCCTAAATATGAGAGTATTATGACTGACGTCGAGCACTATACCAGAGAGTATTACATCGGAGAAGAGGCCATGCAACTTAAAGGAGTTTTAAAATTAATGTTCCCAGTAGAGCATGGTATCATTGAAGATTGGACTGCTATGGAAAAGATCTGGCATTATACGTTTTATACAGACCTGCGAATTGATCCAAGTGAACATCCAGTACTCTTAACTGAAGCACCTTTAAATCCAAGGCCAAACCGAGAAAAAATGGCTGAAATAATGTTTGAAACCTTTAACACTCCAGCTCTATATGTCGCAATGCAAGCAGTATTGTCTTTATATGCTTCTGGGCGTACTACCGGATGTGTTATAGATATTGGTGATGGTGTATCTCACGTAGTCCCAATTTTCGAAGGTTTTGCCTTATCCCATGCTATCCAGAGAATTGATCTTGCTGGTCGAGATATCACTACTTACTTACAGAGACTCCTCAGGCAAAAAGGACACGCTTTTACCACATCAGCAGAGAAAGAAATAGTTCGAGATATTAAGGAAAAACTCTGTTATGTAGCTATTGATCCAGAAAAGGAAATGATGCTTTCAAAGAAAGTCGCTGGAATGGAGAAGAGCTATATGCTTCCTGATGGTGAAACTATTAACGTTGGTGTTGAAAGATTTTTAGCACCTGAATGTTTCTTCAATCCATCAGTAATCGGAAAAGAGTTGGAGCCTTTAGACGATGTTATTGTTGGAGCTATTTCAGAATGCGATGTTGACCTTCGAAGAGACCTTTATTCAAACATCGTTCTTTCAGGCGGGAGCACCATGTTCCCTGGAATTAAAGAACGTTTAACTAAGGAAATAAAGGAGCAAATCCCAGAGAGCGTTGATGTAAAGATTATCGCACCTCCAGAGCGTATGTATTCTGTATGGATTGGCGGCTCAATTCTAAGCTCGCTTAAAACATTCCATCGTATGTGGGTCACACGAAGAGAGTATAAGGAAATGGGTCCACAAGTAATTCATCGATGCTTCTAATTGGATAACAACCTATGCCAGTTCATTGAACTGGTCAAATTAACCAAGTTTTTTATTTAATACCTTTTTTTTATTGTTTTTTACTATTTTATGATGAGTGTAGAAATCTCTATTTTCTAAATTTAAATGATAGTATAATAAGATAAACATACAACTAAAATCAAAAAAGAATAATTTATAAATAAATGAGATAAAATAAGTACATGCTTTTAATCATTTTGATTATATCAAGTCTTATTATAACGGTAGGTTTGGCATATTTTTGGTTTTGGTACCAATTCCGACGCGCTACAATTGGTAATTATGATATAATTAGGAACGGTTGCTGGCAAACAAATCGACGTGGGGAAGGGAGTAAAGAAGCTTTAAGAGTTCATCGAGTTAGAATTGCAAAGACGGCTGGTTTTGGAATGAATCGCGATGAAGCCATTTACTGGGCGGCAGATGTAGACTCTCAAGGTGACGAGATTAAATCCAATCATAAATATCTGATTAAGGGTCAAGATCCTGAGACGCGATGGTGGTGTCTCTCTGTAAACCTAGATGGGTTTTTTATACCTAATGAATACAACCGATTTTCTTATTCTAAAACTGATGTTAAGCGTGAAACAGACGGATCATGGGTGATAAAACTCTCAACCGAAGAGCAATCTGGTAATTGGATACCCTTAGGTGATCAGAATGGACATTATCGAATAACTCTGCGTTGTTATAATCCTTATCCTTCAATGATTAAAAACAGTGGAAATACACCTCTACCACAATTTATTCGAGAAGATTGACTATGACAATGATATTTATTCAAATTATAGTATGGATAATTCTAACACTTATTCTATCAAGGTTATTATATATCTTTGGAATAATCCTATATACTTACATTCTTACTGATAGACGTATGAAGGGATTCCCTAGTTATCGCTTCCCAAATAAATTTTTACATGGACCGGTAACTTCCGCTGCATCTAGGCTTGTTCCTTACCCAACACCTCATGCTATGGTTTCTGCTTGTATCTATGATGTTCATAATAAATTACTGAGGATACAGGCGAAAGTACCTAAAAGCGTTTACTGGTCTATTACTTTTTTCGCTCGTAATCAAGATTGTTATTTTACTCTGAATGATCTTGAAGTCAAACAAAAAGATGGGCAAGATGTAGAAATCGTTCTTAAAAAAAGAGGAATAGGTTATACTGCCAAAGAAAATGAAATTGTCGTATCAGCACCCCGTTTTAGCAAATGGGGATTGATTTTGATAAGGATTATCATGATGGATCCTAGTGATAAAGAGGAATTTAAAAGAATCACCCAAATACAAAGAATGGTTACAACTGAAGTACTTGAAATTGACTAATAACTTTTTTTTGTTCCGTATCAAAAACCTAATACTAATTATTCTTTGAGATATCAATCCTATTTTTAATGGACCCGTTAGATGAGTTTGATGGAATCCAATGATAAAGAGCCAAGTAATGAATACAAAATTTAGAATTAACTATTCGTAAAAATTGGTCTCAATAAGTATTTAATATATATCAATTCAATTTTGTTTCAAGTCTTAAAAAATACACATTCATACTATAATGAAAGATGAAACAATTGAGATAAAACGAGAAGAATGGAATTATTTGCGTAGTTATAGAAGCGCACCTATTTTTAAAAAATATATGGAAAAGGTAAGGATAAGAGAAGAAATAGAAAAAAACAAACAACAATACAAATCTATTAATTAGAATATAAGGCACTTTTATTTATTGCTACACATAAAGGAGCTACAAAAAACTCTCAGAGAACAAGGAGCAATGAGGGATTTAGACTAACCAATGTCAAGGGGTAACCCACAGTCAATTTTTTTCTTGTATATAAAATCGACATTATAATAGAAAAACTAATATTTATATGATAATTTTATTGAGATTAAAAGAATTTTCACCATCATTATGGTATTTGAACTCACCCCAAAGGAAAAAGATTATATGGATCGGGTTGCAAGAGAGCAAAGTAAACTAAAAAAGACCCTGAATCAAAGTTTAGGTACACAAATAGAAAAACAAGCATCTGACAGACCGGATAATATAGGGCTCTTTTTCCGTAATAATTCTTGGACCTGGGATTCAATAAATGAGGAGTGCAATAAGTATGCCAATTTGTTTAAGAACCTTAGTCTTAAAAGGGGAGCAACTGTTTCAATAATGATGGAAAATTGCCCAGAATACCTATTTTTAACTGGGGGAATAAATAAAGTTCAAGGTATTAATGCTTTAATTAACACTCACCAAAGAAAAAAAGCTTTAACTCATGCATTCAATGTTAGCGCTCCTGAATGGATAATCGTAGACGAAGATTGTCTTCCCTATTTGTTAGAAATAAAGAATGAATTGCCTGTTAAAAGTGACAGAATTTTCGTATCCGGTGATTTAACAAATAGTAAACATGATTTTAGGGAGTTAACTAAAGAGTCTAAACATGTTTCAATTGAGAACCCAAAAACCACTTCAAATTCAGGCCTTAAGGAAATTGCATTAAATATCTACACTAGCGGGACAACGGGTTTACCTAAAGCCGTTGCTTTAAGCAATTCAAAATTCTTAAATGTCGCGATTTTCGGAGTTTCAACCCTTAAACTCGAAGTAAATGACATTATTTATATCCCCTTACCTTTATACCATGGATTAGGCTTAATGGTTGGGTGGGGTGCGGCCATGTGGAGAGGTGCTTCGGTAGCTCTCCGAAAACGGTTTTCTGCTTCTGAATACTGGAAGGATATTAAATATTACAAAGCCACATGTACATTATATATTGGAGAGATTCCAAGGTATTTACTCAACCGTCCCGAATCTGAATTCGAAAGTGATTCCCCATTGAGAAAAATGGTTGGTCTTGGTTTGAAAAAGAATGTATGGGAGCGTTTCAGCTCTCGTTTTAACGTTCCACACATAGTCGAGTACTTTGCATCAACTGAGATAGGAGGTTTTGTCAATGTTTCAGATAAACCAGGTATGGTAGGCAGGAACGTACTTCCGGGAGTTCGTATAGTAAAAGTTGACAAAGATACTAGTGAGATCCTTCGAGCTGAAGATGGGCGTTGCATCTTATGTAAGGCAGGAGAAATCGGAATGGCTCTTGTTCAGGTGATACCAAATGGTGATTTCAGTAGGTACAAAAGTAATAAAGCCACTGAGAAGAAATTAATTCACGATGTAATAGAAGAAGGAGATATTTTTTTTAACACGGGAGACTACCTTAAACTTCATGAGGAAAGATGGGTCTCCTTTGTTGAAAGATCAGGGAATACTTTTAGATGGAAAGGGGAAAATGTGTCCACTTTTGAAGTCGAGACCATCATAACGTCATTTCCGAATATTCTCTCTTCCGTAGTTTATGGTGTAAATGTACCAAACTCAGATGGTAAAGCAGGAATGACTGCCATAACATTACAAGATTCAGGGAATTTTGATCTAAAAGGATTTTCAGACTTTTTGAATTCATCACTTCCCCCTTATGCAATCCCTATATTCGTTAGAATCCGCACTAATCTCGAAGTCACAGGTACGTTTAAGCTAAGAACAGTGAATCTTCAGAAAGAAGGTTACAATCCTAACAAAATTTCTGATCCCCTCTATATTTGGGAATCTAAATCCAAATACTATAAGAAATTTAGTACAGAAATTTACCAATCAATAGAGATTGGTGATTTAAAGTTATGATACATGGAAAAACTTATTTAAAAGGCTCTTTATTTTATTTAACAATATTCTTTTTGCCCCCAATTCTTATACTGATGTAATTAGATTTTAAAAGTCGAAAATAAACTAGAAAAAACGTCGTATAAATTCTATACTTTCAGGCAAATCTTCTATTTTATGTAACTCCATGATTAAAGCACCGTTGTAATCATAATGGTTAATAAATTCGAAGATTTTATTGAAATCTACTTTACCCTTACCTAAAGTAGGATGAATGTCTAGTGTATTTTCAAAAAACTCTACTAAATGAATATTTTTTATTCGTGCATGAAGCTTTTCCCATATGAGATCTATTCGACCTTCGCAAGAGTACGTATGCCCTGTATCCCAAGCAAAAAAAATATCATTTCGATTAATTTCTCTAAAAAAATTATCAATTTCTTTATGATCTAAGAAAAATCCTGCCATCTGCGGCATATTTTCAACACAAGTAATTAAGTTTAAATCTTCAATTTTTCTCAATAAGCCATTAATTGAATCAATTAACCGATTTTTGATACCATTATAAGAATGATGAAGAAACTTTGCGTTACCTGGATGGATTGTAAAGACTTGAGCGCCTATTTCCTTACATATTTCAGCAGATTTAACATAACATTCAATTGTTGAATTTAATATCCAAGGATTATGGGTACACAAACTTAAATAAGCATAAGGTGCATGAAACTGCTTTATAATTGAAGGAAAAGACTTGCATAATTCAATGAACTTTCGGTGATTTTCGCTGATTAATAACTCTGGAGGATCTACTATCAACTCACATGTACTTATATCGTTTTTTTCGGCAAAATCAAATGTTCTTTCAATTGAATGAAGTAATAAATCATCTGAATTACTAAACTCACCGTTTTTTATTGAATCATAAATGAATGCTATAGATCCTAAACCTAATTCCATTTAATATCAGAATTTTCTTTTAATTTATTGAAAAAATTAATAATTATAATCGAAAAAAATGATAATTGATAAATAAAATTTTTGATTATTATAAGCCTGTTTTACAGCGTTCATAGAATTTAAATAAACAATAAAAACAATTTTTTTGTCTGATTTAATGATCAATCATAAAGCTTATCTTGTTGAAAGACTAGAATATTATTTGTTGAAGAGAGGGTTATTGCTTAATACTCTAAATTATATGATCAAAAAAGATTTTCAATATGCCGGAAAGTAGTACAATCCTATATGACCTAAACAAGGTTTTTATCCCCTGTCGAACAGTTTTAGAAATGGAAGCTTTAACTTCATTATTTCTTGAGTATTACAACTACGATGAAATTAAAGAGCTACCAGAAACTCAACCATCAAGTCAAAGTCTAATAGAAAAATTTCGAGTAATAGATTGTGAGCCCCTTGAGAGAATTATTAAATATTTTATCGAAGTTATTGTAAGTAAGTTAAAACCAATCGTAATGTATGAGCGAGATCATCATGATAGAATAAGAATGGGAAATGTTGATGCGTATATTAAAACTAGATTGTGCTTATTTTTTGCTTTACATAGATTAAAATTGAAATTTTTAATAATCAAACACTTTATGGATACGTTTAAAGAGAATAAATTTAGTTTAGATCTCCCTGACGATCAGGAGGTTCTTGGAGCCCACGCATTTCTCTCCGCTTTCTATACATATTATTATAAAAAGAATAAAATGAACCTTAAATTGATGTTGTCATCAAAGAGGATGTCAGATAGAGTAAGTAAACTAATGGATACTTCAAATACTATTACTAATGAAGATATTATTAACGCGATAACGTTTAAAAAATTACTAGATGATAAGAATAGAATCAAATTCATAATGAAAGAAATAAAAGCTTCCCTCTTTGTTTGTAAAATTATGTTTGCCCAAATGGATGTATATACTCCTTTCACAATTGGAATAGAAGCTATGATTGATGCTGAAGAGATCATGATAAGCCAAGATTTTATACCTGAGTTAGTTCCCGCAATATCTCGCCGTTATGCTGAAAAAAGTATGGCTCAACTTGAAGACTGTTTTAGAGCTCAAGAATTTATGATGAAAAAAGTATTAGAAGGGATTAATTTTGCTGTCGAAACTGCTTCAGGTGGCCAGATTAATCTTGAATTAGAGGAGACCATATATAACACCGGAAATATCTTTGAAATTTAAAGTATAGGTACTAAAAAACAGTAGAATGCTTTATCTCCTTCTGATTGCTTTAAAATTTTTGTTTCTATTTACTAAATTTTTAAAAACCTGCTGTTAAATAGGATCTAAGAAGCCATAAATCCCTTTCGAAAAGAATATATTTAAATATAAAGCCTATTTTATTTTATGCAAGAAGTAATATTTTTACATAAAAACAAATATATTTACAAAAAAAACTATTTAATTTATATAAAATATTATAAATTTACATATAAAAAATACAAAAAACAAAAAACTTGAGGTTAAAATCATGTATCAAGCCGCTTTTTTATTTATTATATTTCTGGTCTTTCGAGTTATAACTGGAGCCTTTTTATTTAAGACATGGAGAGAAACTAAGAAAACTAATCTCTTACTATTAGTGATATTTTTCTTTATGAATGCACTCACGTTGTTCTTTTTAGTATTTGGAAATTTAATGTTATATGATGTCAATACGATAATTACAATGGTCATTGGTTTAATTTTTATTGATCGTACTTTCTATCAGGATCGTAAGTCTCCTTTCACATTGCTTTTAGTACTTACTATCGTTCTTGGATCTTTAACTATTATTTCCTTTACAATGTTCGAACTTTCTATTATCCTTGAGAAGAACGTCGCATTTTTATTACACAATATTTTTGTAGGAGCTGATTTTGCTATATTTGGTCTTTGGTCTTTTATAGCAGCATCAGGGTCTTTAAAGGCATTTAGTTCTAGTGATGCAGTTGAACCATGGGTAAAGGGTCGTTATAGATTAGTCAAATTCTATAGTATCTGTATAATTCTCGTAGGTTCCCTTACCCTATTTACTCCTGTAGAAGGTACAGTAAATTGGGCATTATTAGTAATTTTAGTTGCTAATATTTTAAGAATTTCTGGAGAAACCTTAGCATGGATCATGCCGAATTTCCTAAAAAAGTATCTCAATCGAGGATATGCCGCAGTCGATTTAAGTGAAGAACTGACAGAAGAAGAAATCATGGAGGGAATGAGATGAATGTTACAAATCTTTTAGGTGAATTTCTCGCTAAATTGACAGAAAGAAAACCTATGGTCTGTAGAGGAATGATTCGTCTTGCAGTATTAGATAAGCATCCAGCAAAAACCCCGGAACAACTACGGTATACTGAACTAAAAGATGTTTTTAACACGACATTAAAAACTCGGTTAGAAAATGTATCCATCTCAAATCCAGAGCAGATTTCTCAAGAAATCATTTCGCATCTAGTGAAGAATCAATCATTATTAACTATGGCGTAATACGTATTACTAACACAAAAAACTTTTAAATCTCTTTTTTTATTTATATTTCTTAGACTATAAGCATGTAAAATGTTCAAAATTTAATTTTGAAATTTTTCCATATGGAAACTCTTTATTTATATTACAAAAAAGTAAATTGCATCAAATGTGAAACAATTTAATTTATTCATTATTTAAGAAATCAATAGAACCTCTTTTTCAAGTCACGATGAAATTCTTCAAAGTAAACGAGAATCGATTTACTTACGATTACAATCAGATGTTAAGGATTATTATCTTAAACTCTCTTGGGTTTTTTTTTCTTGGTTTTTGGCTTCCCATTATAGCCAGATCGAATATGAACGCTACCGCTTTGCAAATAAGTTTAGTGGTAGTAACTAATGTTATAGGACGCATGATTAGTGGTTTTATCATAGGTTTTATAGTTGATCGCATTAAATCAAGAACCTCACTCGTTCTAATTGGATCTATTGGGAGAGCGATTGCATATTTCATTATTTATGCAGCGTTTATTTCAAATCAAATAGTCATTTTAGGTATAGGACACGCGACTTTAGGCTTTATGGCTGGAGTATTTTGGATACCTTTTAACATTATGGTAGCTGAAAAATCAAATAAAGATCATCGATCTCAAGCCTATGGAAAGAGAGATTCAATAAATGCAGTAGGTCAAATAATAGGGTCATTATTTGGTTTTTCTATTATTATGATAGCGAGTTACTATACAGATAATCCGGTTATTTTATTTGCTGCTATTCCAATATATGGTGTCTCAAACCTAATTGCAGGTATTCTGTTTTACCGTAAAGTAGATGAGAAAGTTCATTTCCGTTCATCCCCAAGTGATTCTTCAGAAAATCATCAAACAAATGCCAAATTTTTTACATCTAAATCCATGATTATTGGTGCCTTTTTTCTAATCTCCATTCTCTTTATGGGTAGTATTAATGGATCAATTGCACGACCTTTTTTAAATATCTACATAATTGAAAATATTGAGAGTAATGTCAATTTAGTGGTTTGGGCATACCTACCGGCAGGACTATTGGCGACTCTTATAGCCCAAAATTGGGTGCTTTTGTAGATAAACTTCCTCCTTTAGTAGGTATATCAATAACTAGTTCACTCGGAGCCTTAATGACGTGGTTTTTAATAAATTCGGCTAACATATGGCTTTTCTCGATTTTTCTTCTATTTGATTTAGCAATTGGTATGTCTGCAGGATTAATATTCGCTAACTTAATGAGCAGAATTTCTACTGAACATAGAGGGAAAATCTTCGGAGTAGGCGATTTATTTGCGTTTTTAGGAAGTGTTATAGGCCCAATTTTAGGAGGAATTGTATGGGATCTAATTAGTCCTAAATTTCCCTTCATCATATCGATATTTGTCGAATTATCACTAATCCCCCTCTATTTAGCCGCAGTATACCTTTTACTCCCCCATATGGCAGAATCATATGAGTCAAAAAAGGTAATATAAGAAAAAGAAATAGAAAGTCTAAAAATTATAAAATAACTTCTTAAACATTTTTTAATACTCATTAGGCATTTTTTTAAGCTCAGCGAGAGAAAAAACAGGGCCGTCTGTGCAGACAAACTTATTCCCGATATTACATCGCCCACACTTACCGATACCACACTTCATTCTCATTTCTAAGCTGTTTAGAATCTGTTCATCTTTCCAACCAAGTTCTACAAGCTCATTCACAGCAGTCCTGATCATTATAGGAGGACCACAAATGATCGCAACAGCGTTCTTTGGAGGGGGCGCAACTTTTTTAACAACTGCTGCAACAAAACCAACTTCACGAGTCCATTCCTCTTCTGCGCGATCGATTGTTAAAACTACATTAATATCGTCTCGTTTTTCCCACTCTTCTAATAAATCGCTATATAAAACTTCTCCAGAATCTCTGTTTCCGTAAATAGTTGTTATGTCTTTATAATCTACTCGGTATCTTTCATCTAGTAAATAAATAATAAGGGATCTTAAAGTTGAGTAGGCAAATCCTCCACCAATAACTACAATGTTCTTACCTTTCATTTCTTCAACTGGCCAACCATTTCCACACGGACCTCTTACACCGATTATATCTCCTACTTCACTGCCATGGAATCCGGAGGTAACCGTTCCCATCTTTTTTATGGTGAATTTAATTGTTCCTTCTTCTGTTGGGGAAGATGCAATCCCAATCGGGCATTCTCCCTTTCCAATTAAACTAATTTCGGCAAATTGTCCTGGAATATAATCAAATGCTTTGTAATCTGCTTCCTTTTTAAATTCCAATTCAATAGTTTTAATATCGTTTGCTTTATTTTCTGTGATTACCGATTTAATTCTGGTTAAATAAGGAATATATGGATTAGACAACTACTTTCTCATCCTCCTCTTTTTTTATTTTTTCTACTTTATGCAAAATTGTCAGAATATCATTATTGGCGGGACATGCTGATATACACCTCCCGCATCCAACACAACCTAATAATTCATAATTAGTTGGGTAATAACTAAATTTATGCATTATTCTATTGCGACAACGTTGGATTTTTGTATCACGAGGATTGTGACCACTTGTTTCACGTGTATAAAGGCATGATTGACAGGTATCCCATATTCTTATTCTTTTGCCACGATTATTATACTGATCTGTTTCATCAATCACATCAAAACATGTGCATGTAGGACAAAAGTAGCTGCAAGAACCACATCCTATACAAGCTTCACTAATTTCTTCCCATACGGGATGTTCAAAACTTGTTTCTAAAGTCTTTACGATGGTCTTAGAATCAATTTTTGCAGTTATCATTTCTTCTGATGCTTTAGCCAATTCTTCCGATTTTTTCACATCCTTATCAGTCGCTTTAGATAACCATGACATTTTTTTTACAATTTCTTTACCCTTATCACTAATACCCTCAACTAAATAGGTTTCTCCTAGATCAATGAGAAACACATCCATATTTTCTTTGTTAAAAGGATTACCCTCTACAGAGGTGCAAAAACATGTAGTTCTTGGTGTATTACATCCAATTCCAATAAGCGTTGTATTTTCCTTTTTCTTTAAGTAGATCTCATCTTTCAAATTTCCGTGAGATGAAAAGAAATTAGCAAATAATTCAAAACTATAAGCATCACATGGTCGGATTCCAAATATTAAGATTTTTTGATCAAGATCTTGCCGATCTGTAATTTCGACATCTTTTTCATCTAAAGTGTATTCAAATAATACCTCCATTTGAGGAAATAAAATTGATTTTGGTGGAATCTTAGAATTCAAGTAATCAAGTACAATATCTTCAGATTTTTTGACCTTCTCAAAAGCTATGTTTCCTTTCTTTTTCATCGGGGCATAAAAGTCATACTCACTTGCTAATTCATTATATAATTTTCCAATTTCGTCTTTCTTTAATATCTTTTGTTCCATTTTTTAATATACCTCCTTAATCTTCCTCTAACATAAATTCTTCTGCATCATCCATACTAAAATCCATCATTGGAGGAACTGTTTCAGCATCTAAACCTGAAGTGTAATCAAATCGTTTCTTAACTATTTCTTCCAATTTTCTTGTGATTTTATTCAGATCTATACCAACTGGACATACAGATGAACATGCTCCGCACGCAACACATCTTCCGGCCAAATGAAAGGCTCTTATTAAATGAAATACCATAATATCAGGTAGTTGAGTAGTCTTTCCAAACCACACTGGTAAATTCTGATCTACAAAACAAAGATTGCAATAGCACGCGGGACACGCTTGACGACATGAATAACATAACGTACATGGCTCAAGTGATTCTTTAATATATTCCCATTTTTCCTCGGTTGATTTTAAATCATATTCAGCAACATCAGCAAATTCATCGTGGATAGATTCTAACTCCTGACATTCACCAACACATGTCTCGCCCGTAGTTGAGGGGATTTTTACTTGGCAAACTTTGCATAACTCGTTAATATACTGGTCGTAAGGAAATTTTTGTTCCCAATCCCTTCCCTTTACGATGACATCATCACCAGATATTGAAACATCAAGGATTTCCTTTTCTCCAATTTCAAGATCGATTAGACTTCTATTAACATTTCCATTACAGTTAATTCCAATCATCTTTACGTTTTCTAAATCGACCTGTTTCTCTGCGGCTAAAAGGTTTACTGCCCTGCCAACACAACCTTTAGCAACGATTCCAATCTTGAGAGCTTTTCCCTCTGAATCACAAAGTTGGGGCATTAGGGGAGCTAAATATCTAGCTAAATTAATATAACAAAGATTATTCCAAATTAGTTTATCAACGTCTTCTTCTTTTCTGATAAATATTGGAGTAGAAGTTAATGGTATAGAACCTTCAGAATAGCCAATGATTACATCTACTTCTTTCTCACTAAGTAATTTTTTAGCATTTTCTTTTATTGAATTTTCTATCTCTTTATTTTCAGTTTCAATCGTCATTATTACCACTCCTTTTGAAATTTAATATTTGGTCCTAATTCCTTTACTACCTTTGTAGCCTTCCTTACCAACACAGCAAAGCGCTCACCTTCAGCAGCAGAAGCCCACATGAACTGTACCCTATTTTTTAATCCAAAAAAATCTAACAACTCATTTAATATTGCAAATCGTCTCCGAGCAACCAAATTTCCACTAATATAATGACAATCACCTGGATGGCAACCTGAAATTAGCACACCGTCCCACCCATCAGTTAAACTCTTTATTATGAAATAAGGATTGACTCTTCCAGAACATGGGACTCTCACAATTCTTATGTTGGGGGGATATTGAATTCTACTCACACCAGCGAGATCAGCTCCCGCATAAGAACACCAATTACATAGGAAAGCAATAATTTTTGGTTCCCAATTCTCATCACTTTTTTTATCTTTTACAACTGTTTCAGTCATTTATTATAACCTTTTATAATCTTGCTGTAATCATTTCATATATTTGTTCAGATGAAAAACCTAATATATCAATTGCACTACATCGACAGTTTCCACTACAAGCCCCACATCCTTTACATAGGACAGTATTAATTGAAGCAACGAGCCCAAATCGGCGGTCTTCAATCATTTCTATTGCGTTATATGCACAATTTTCGACACACATGCCACATCCAGCACATCGAGACATGTTTATGACAGCGGTCTTTCCCTCTGCCTCAATTTCATCTTTAGAAAGAATAGTGCATGCTCGTGAAACAGCAGCATTAGCCTGTGAAATTGAATCTTCAATCGTTTTAGGGCAATGTGCTAATCCAGCAACAAAAATACCTTCCGTAGCAAAATCCACTGGGCGAAGTTTAACATGTGCTTCTAAATAAAAGTTATCACTATTCAAAGGAACTTTTAACATTTTTGCAAGGTCTTCATTTTCTTCATGAGATGCTACTATACCAGCACTTAGTACTAATAAATCTGCAATTATAGATAAATTTCCCTCTTTTGTCGTATTAACATTCACTTTTAAAAGTGATCCATTGGGAATAATTTGTGGGGGATTTTTTTCATCATATTGAAGGAAAATAATTCCTGCTTCTCTTGCCTTCCTATAATACTTTTCTTTAAATCCGTATGTTCTAATGTCTCGAAATAGAATTATTACCTCGCTAGATGGATCTTGCTGTTTCACCAATAATGCGTTTTTAATAGCTTCTGCGCAACACATTTTACTACAATATGGATGCTCATCATTACGAGAGCCAACACATTGAATCATCACAATTGATTTTTTATCCCTGACTTTTCCATTCGTGTTTAAGATTTTTTCAAACTCAGATTGTAGTATTACATTTTCATTTTGACCAAAAAGGAATTCTTTAGGTTTATATTCTTGTGCTCCTGTAGCTACAATTACAATACCATGATCAAATTCTACCCTTTCCTTCTTTGACCCATGAGTAACTGTGCTTTTGAAATTTCCAACATAACCATCTATCGCTTCAATTTCAGCGTTAGTGTAAAGATGAATAAATTTATTTGACTTTATATTGTCAATTAAGTTTTCTATGTAAGCTTGAACGTCTCCACCTTCAAGAGTATGATATATGTGCTTTGCAAAACCTCCTAATTCTGGATCTCTTTCAACTAAGTGTGTCTCAAATTCTTGACTCGCAAAATTTATGGCAGCAACCATACCTGTGATACCTCCTCCTATAACCATTGCTTTCTGTGTAACTCCTAGCTTTATTTTGTCTATTGGAGCAAGTTTTCTTGCCTTATTAACTGCCATTCTCACGAGGTCTTTCGCTTTTTGTGTAGCTTCTTTAGGTTGCTTCATATGAACCCAAGAGCATTGATCGCGAATATTAGCCATTTGAAACAGATATCTGTTCAATCCAGCTTCTCGTATTGTTTCTTGAAATAGTGGTTCATGAGTTCTCGGTGTACACGATGCAACAATAACACGATTTAAATTATACTCTTCAATTTTCTCTTTTATTATCCCTTGAGTGTCAGCAGAGCAAGTATACAAATTTCTATCTGACATAACTACATTCGGGAGAGTACTTGCGTATCTAGTCACCTCGGGAACATCTACATATCCTCCAATATTTATCCCGCAATGACAAACGAATACACCTATTCTAGGGGGTTGTCCTGCAACAAATATTTCAGGGGTTAATGTTTTTTCTGTCACCAGAGTATCTCTTTTTTCATATAAAAGTTGATTCACACATCCAGCAGCAGCACTTGCTTGAGTAACTGTTTCGGGGATGTCTTTAGGTTGAGAAAATGCTCCACATGCAAAAATTCCCGGTTTAGAGGTTTGTACAGGATTAAAAATATCAGTAGTTGCAAATTTATATTCATTTAATTCAATCCCAAATTTTTCAGCTAGGAATGTGGCATCATCAGGAGGATTTAACCCAACACTTAACACGACCAGATTGTAGTCTTCCTCAACGATCTTTCCATCTTCGTTTTCATAGCAAAGTTTTAAATCTTTGGTTTCAGGGACCTCTATAACAGAAGAAATTCTACTTCTAATATATCTAATACCATATTCTTCCTGAGCTCTGATAATATATTTATCAAAATCCTTTCCATAAGCTCTAATATCCATACTGAAAATAGTGGGCTTTACTTTATGTTGATGCTCATGTGCTATTACCGCTTCTTTAGCAGTGTACATACAACAAACAGAGGAACAATAGGGCTGTCCTTCTCCCGAATAATCTCGTGATCCTACACATTGAAGAAAAGCAACTTTTTCTGGAATTATCCCATCAGAAGGCCTTAAAACTCTTCCAGCATAAGGACCACTTGCACTCAATATACGTTCAAACTCAATACTGGTAACTACATTCTTATACTTCCCATAACCATACTTATTGGCAGCTTGAGGGATAAATTCATCAAAACCAGGAGCAAGCACTATAGCACCAACATTTAAATCTACAATTTCATCTTCTCGATCATATTCTACTGCCTTAGCTTTGCAAACTCCTGCACAAACTCCACAACCAATACAATATTCTTTATTAATTGCATAAACTAGTGGAACTGCCTGGGGATATTTTACAGATGTAGCAGAATATCTAGCTAAACCTTCATTGAACATATCTATTGCCTCAACTGGACAATTTTGACCACATACACCGCAACCAGTGCATATATCTGGATTGATAAATAAAGAATTCTTTTTTATTTTAACTGTGAAGTTTCCGGCCTCTCCCGAGACTTCTTCAATCTTACAATTAATACTCAAATCGACATTTTGGTGCCTTCCTGTCTCTACTAGTTTTGGGGAGACTATGCACATCGCGCAATCATTGGTTGGGAAGGTCTTATCAAGCTGAGCCATTACTCCGCCAATACTAGTCGAGGATTCAATTAAATATACTTTATAACCAGAATCCCCTAAATCTAACGCTGTTTGAGAACCCCCAATTCCAGCGCCTACAACCATTACAGCTCCTACTTTTTCCATAATTTTACTCCTTAAATTTTAATAAACATCGGTGTAATTCCAATAAGTTCTCCAAAGTCAACTAGACCTCGAGTTTTTAATGTTATCATATGTTCTAAAACAATACTTGGATCTATTTCTAATTCAGCTGCTAAATCCTTTACTGATCTAGAATCTTTTTCTAAAGCAACTAAAATTCTTTGCCGGTTATATTCTTCAATAATCGCAGAATCGAAAATCTCAATAAATTTTTCAAGGGGTACTTTCTCCCCATAGACATTTTCTTGCTCTGTAATTTTTCGTTCTCTTCCTACGAGTGCCCTCATTCGGTCCCCTCCCGCAGCTTCTTCCATAGCTCTTAGTTTATCAAGTGTTTCCTCATCTGGATTGTCTCCACCAGCGGGAGATGGTCCTAATGATCTTATATGTTCCGTAAATTCTTTAATAACTGCTGCGTATCGAGCACCCTCTGAAGCAGATACCCATTCTAACCTTACTCTATTGTCAAAATCGATAAGCTTTAGGAATTTCTGTACCATCTCATATTTTTTGACAGCCTCATAATTACCCTCAAGATAATGGCAATCTCCTAGATGGCAACCTCCAATGAACACTCCATCAGCTCCAACTCTTAGAGCTTCAAAAATAAATTTAGGATCAATTCTTCCAGAGCACATAACACGAATAACTCGGATATTTGGAGGATATTGCATCCTACTTACCCCAGCTAAATCTGCTCCTGCATAACAACACCAATTGCATAAAAATCCAAGAATTTTTGGTTCATAACTCATCTTATTTACCTCCAAAAGCGTAAATTTCAGATATTATTTGTGCATCTGTAAAATGTCTGATTATAATGGCATGGTTTGTACAAGTGGCACCACAAACACCACAACCTTTACAGAGCACTTGGGTTATTTCTATTTCATCTTCTTCATTCTTTCTTATTGCTTTATAAGGGCATACTGTCACACATATTTCGCAACCACTACATAAGTTTTTATTATAATCTGGTAAGAATGATGTTGCACCTTCTACTTCTATAGTATCATGAGAAATTATGGTACTTGCCCTTGACGCTGCGGCATACCCTTGAGTAATAGACTCAGTAATATCTACAGGCCATTTCGCAGAACCACAGACAAAAACTCCATCTGTAGCAAAATCCATAGGACGTAATTTAACATGAGCCTCTAAAAAGAATTGGTTTTCCTCTAATGGCACTTTTAACATTTGGGCAAGTGCCTTATTATCATTATTCGCAACTAAGGGTGTTGATAACACAAGAAGATCATAAGGAATAATCATCTCCTCTCCTAAATATTCATTATATACTTTTATTTGATTTTCTTCCACTTGCGGTTCTTTTTCAGGATTATATTCCATAAAAATAATTCTTTCTTCACGTGCTCTTCTATAATAATCTTCATAATGAGTACCAGGAGTGTATAAATCTCTAAATAAAATTGTAATATTTGTTTCGGGATTATTTTCTTTTATTATTAAAGCATTTTTCAAGGCAGTCATACAACACACATTTGAACAATAAGCCCTCTCATCATTACGAGAACCAACACATTGTATCATTACAACATCTTTAGATTTAATTTCGTTATTTTTTAGTTTGTCTTCTAATTCATGCTGCGTAATTCGGATTTTGCCATCATAACCAAACATTCCATTAGGTGTAAAAAGAGAGGATCCAACAGCAACAAGAACAACACCTATATTTAAGTCAAATTTTTTACCATCTTGCTCGATTTCGACCTCAAAATTGCCTATAAAACCTTCAATGGTTTTCACTTGTGCTGAAGTATATACTGTTAAATTTTTACTATTATCCACATTCTTTTTCAGATTCTCTAATAATATATTTGCCTCTTGGTCATTTGGAAAAAGTTTATATAAAGTTTTTATCCTTCCTCCTAACTCCTTCTCTCTCTCAACTAAGTGCGTTTCAAATCCTTGATATGCTAAACTAAGGGCAGCAGTCATCCCTGAAACTCCTCCACCAATCACCAATGCGGTGGCGGTTGCATCAACAGTAATATTTTCTAAAGCTTCTAATTTGGCAGCTTTAGCGACCCCCATACGGATTACGTCTTTGGCTTTCTCAAAGGCTTCCTCTGGCTGTTTTTGGTGAACCCAAGTTAACTGATCGCGGATATTGACAAAGTTAAATAAATATTCATTTACGCCTTCATCCTCAACGCAATTACGAAATAGGGGTTCATGTGTCCTCGGGGTGCATGAAGCAACAATTATTCTATTCAAATTATGTTCTTTGATTCCATTTTTAATTTGTGCTAATCCTGTTTCTGAGCAAGTGTAGAGATTATCCTCCGTAAAAACAACATTAGGTAATGTTTTAGCATATTCCGCAAGAGCTTTAACATCTACAAGACCTCCAATATTACTTCCACATGAGCAGACAAAAACACCAATTCTAGATTCTTCTTCTTTTTCCGACATTTTAATCTTATCCTCCTTTAATTACCTCAGCTGCTCGTGCTGCGGCTCCACTTGCTTCAGCAACAGAACGAGGGATATCCATTGGTTCTCGAGCGCAACCACAAGTATAAATTCCATCAATACTTGTTTCCATAGGTAAAAATGGATTTGTTTTCACAAAATCGTAATGGTCTAAATCAATTTTTAACACATCTGCTAGTTTATTAATCCCTCTCGAAGGGATAATACAAGTAGCTAGAACTACTAGATCTACTGTTAGTTTTTTAATTTCAGATGTTTCATAATCTTCATAAGTTATTATTGGATTATCATTCTCATCAACTTCGATATGAGAAATTTTACTTTTAATATATTTAATATTATACTCTTCAGCACCCCTTTTCAGAAATTTTTGAAATCCCTTGCCACCAGCTCTCATATCAATATAAAATACGTAAGATTCTAGTTCATTATTATGTTCATAGGCAATCATAGCTTCCTTTGTGGTGTACATACAACAGACTGATGAGCAATACATTTGCCCATTATGAGTCCTAGAATCAATACATTGTAGAAATGCAATCTTATGAGGGTGTTTTCCATCAGTTAATCTACTTAAATGACCTGATTGTGGTCCCGAAGCACAAATTAATCTTTCTAGTTCCATAGCTGTAATTACGTTATCGTATTTTTGATAACCATATATATTTAGAGTATGTATATCTTCTGCTAAATCCAAACCAGTCGCAACAATAACAGCACCAATATTATCTAAAGTAAGTATCGAATCTTTTTGGGTTAAGTCAATTGCGTCTGCTCCACAGTTTTGATAGCATAAACCACAAATTCCATAATTTAAATATAAACATTTTTTGGAATCAATTCGATATGCGGCAGGAACTGCAGCAGGAAAGGCTATTTGGGCTGCTGCTTGAGTAGCTAAGTCAGCATCAAAAAAATTAGAAATTCCTCTAACAGGGCATATATTACCACAGTCTCCACAATTAGTGCAAACATCTTCTTTTACATACCGCGCATGTTTTAGCACATCAATGGTAAAATTCCCAATTGATCCTTCTATTTTATCTACTTCTGAAAGTGTGTGAAGTGTTATGTTTTGATGTCTATAGCATTCTGAAAGTTTTGGAGCTAGAATACAAATTGAACAGTCAAGCGTGGGGAAAGTTTTATCCAGTTGAGCCATCCTACCTCCTATGCAAGGTTGTTTCTCGACAAGATGCACTTGAATTCCCATATCACCCAAATCTAAAGCAGCTTGGATACCAGCAATTCCCGCGCCAATAATTAAAACTGATTTTGAATTTTCTACCAAATATTACACCCCTTCAAACTTACTTGTTTTCATTTTTGTCATTCTCCTAAATAAATTTATTTTAGTAGATTTCCATTCTGATATGGTAGATTTTTTAGGAATAAATTTGTTAATGTATCCATTAATGATTAAATCCCTAATTAGTTCCTCACCTTTTTCTGTGCGAACTACAACCATCGAATTCTTTTGAACAGCTCCAGATCCACCAAAGCTAATATCGGAATATTTTGTTGTGAAATCATCACATTCGTAGCAGATATTAAAGACAGCTTTTTCAAACTTTTTGAGTTCTATTTCATAAACTTTATTTTCCCTATTTGTTATGAAAAAGTTCTTCTTAATATTCATCTTTGCTATATTTATTGGATCCTCGTTAGTTTCCTCTTTCACAAGCTTGAATAATTTTTCATGATCAAAATTTTCCATACAGAATAAGCCAAATACATATTTAATGACGTGAGTTGGGCGTATATTTAATAGTTGCATTTTTCTAATTGCTCTGCATTGACAAGGAGTCCCAACAAAAGCCATGCGGATCTGATTAATATCATAAATTTGAGGGTGTTTTTCGATAATTTCTTCAGCAATTTGATAGAAATCTTTTAACGGTAAAATATTTGATGAGAGTGAATATCGCGTTCCAGAAGATTTTAATAGATCATTTTTATCAAATATGATTTTAGGAATAGGTAATAAATTTTCATCATATTCAGATACTACTGCTGCATCAATTTTATTTCTATCAAATAAATATGTAAGTATTGTTGTTACTAAACCTCCATCCTGTCCCATTTCTTTGATTTTTTCATCTGTTGTCTTTGCAGCAAGTACATCTCGAATATGTCCAAGTTCATCCTTAATACGATATTTATCATTCAATTGTTGTATTAAAGGTTCAGTTTGAGGACAAATATAATAACAAACTCCACATTCCTTACACTTATCCACATTCGCATCCGAAATGAATTGGGGTGCGAAATTCACCATATTTATAACATCAAACTCCTGACTTGAACAATATGCTACGCAAGCGCCACATGCGCAGCATAAATGGGGTTTTATTATTTCCTCTTCAAGATTTTTAAAGATTTTAACATCTTTTAATAAGGTTTTCTTTGGTTTAACTTCTGTCATAAATTATCAAATCCTTTAATTTAACTAAATTTCCTTCTTAATGCATCGAAAAAAAATTAAAATATAAAGTCTAAATTTTCAAATAATTTATTTGGTCTAATCCTATGAAATTTAAACCCTAATTCTTCGGGTTTATAACCGAACGATAAAGCTATTAACTCTGACAAATAAAATATAGGAATTTCATAATTAGATTCATTTTTCTTATTCAATTCTCTCTGATTGAATTCATATTGTTGATAACATGCGGGACAAACGACAACAACACAATTTGCACCTGCTTTTTGAATAGCTTTAAGTTTTTGATCAATCATTACTAGAGATAGATCTTTATCAGATTTATCAACCGGGTTTCCGCAACATTCCATTTTCATTTCATAATCTATCGATTCTGCACCAAGTGCTCTAACTATCTCATCTACGGTTTTCGGCTCAAATGGGTCATCCCAATTTATAATTTCTGATGGTCTTAAATAATGGCATCCATAATGTACCGCAACCTTGAAGCCATCTAAGGGTTTTTCTATGTAAGCCTTAACTTTATCTATATACTCATAAAGTATCTCTGCAAAATGCTTTACTTCGACTTTTCCATCGTAAGACTTTCCTACCTTATTTAAAACTGTATTAACTTCTTCTTTTGCATGATAATCTTTGTTGATGGCATAATTAACTCCTTTTAATGTTTCTACGCAACCAGAGCAAAATGAAACTACGCCACCATTGTTGTGGCAGAGGCTTAAATTCCTTGCTCCTAACGCTAGCCACGTTTTTTGATCGATTAGCTCGATCCCTGTAGGATCAGGACAACAACTAAAACCATCAACATCATTTAGTTTAATTCCTAATTTTTCAAACACTTTTCTTGATGAGGTTTCCAAAAAAGGTAACCTTGCAGGAATCACACACCCTAAAAACAAATCATAACTCATTTTTTATTCTGCCTCCTTGGGAATATGGTTCTCAAACTCAGTTTCCTTTAAGATTGTTTTAATCTCATCAATTTGAGCAGTTTTAATAACAGGAAGTCCCAATTTTTCTCGACGCGTTAATATTGCCTTAGAATAAGGAATTGCGACCCCATTTTCTAACACAGATCGACCTTGGGCAATAAAAGCTTCAGGTACTTTACCACTCTCAAAACATAAATTCTTAATTAAAGTAAAGATCTCAGTAAGTTCGACTTTTTGTGGACATAATTCTACACACTTCTGACATGTTGAACATAACCATAAATTTGGGTCATATTTTTCAACTAGTCTATCTTTTAGGCCCAGTATTGCTTCTTCAATAATCTTCCTGGGATTATACTTGCCATTTGTTATCAAAGCAACAGGACACCCACCGCTACAAGTACTACATTGATAACAGTAGCTAAGAGAGGCGTTATGTTTTAATACTTCGTTTCGAAACTCAAAATTAATTATACTCATTTTGACAAAAATTTCAAAGTTTAATTCGGACTCTTTATTTATGTAAATAGTTTAGATTTTAAAAAATCTATGAGAATTTTGTTAAATCTAAAACTCTTTACATCCAAATTATTAATATATAAATTCATGTATAAATTTAAAGTATAAAATATATATACACAATATTAAAGTATAAATTATACTAATTTATATTATAATTATGGGAAGAATTTACCGAAAATTGCAAAAAATAGGAGGTTCATTAGTTATCAGCCTTCCTAAAAAATGGACTGAAAATTATAAACTAAATGCAGGCGCCTCAATTGGTATTGAAGTTCGAAATGATGGGACCTTATCAATAATGCCAACAATGGAACCAGAAAACGAGATTGTAGAAGATGAGAGTATTTTAGAAGCAAGCGAGAATGTAATCTGGGAATTATTAAAGAAGAGTTTTGCAGGTGAAACAAAGATAACTATAATATCTGAAAGAGAAATTAATAAAATTTTAAGAAGAAATATTTTGAAATATGTCACTAGACTCCCAAACACCGAAGTTATCGAAGAAACTAACCAAAAAATGATAGTTCAAAATTTTGGATATAAAGAAATCCCCACTAAAAAGTTAATTCAGCGTTTGTTATATTTAGTAGCAAATATGTTTGAGGATCTAGAACAAAAATCATTTAATGATTTAGATGATAGTTTCGAGCAACTTGGCAAATTTTATTTCATATTAGTCATTCATATTAGAACTTATCTTAGAACAGGGATATATAATTCGTCTACTAGTGAATTTACTCCTCTTAAAGCAATGGATTACCGTATGTTTTCTGAGAAAATAGTTGAGCTAGCTGAAATCTTGAAAGATCTTCGTTTTATCGAGAATGTTCTAGACTTTTATAAAGAAATTCAACAATATTTCAATGAAGTTATGAATGCCTTTTTAAAACAAGACGATACATTGGCGTTTTTAGTGTGGGTTAAAAAAGATATACTCTTTAATAAAGCACATATATTAATGAGAAATTTAGATTTTGATGATAAAGAGAAAGTTAAAAATATCATGAGAATCGCTCACAAGATCAAAAGCATGGCTGCGCTTATTTGATTTAATCTTTATCAAGATATAGCAATTATTATAGTCAGTTGAACCCCTTGGAATGCCTTCTGGAACTATAATAATTTCTCATATGTATTCTATCAAAATGACAAATGATTCATCTTTTAACTTCTCAAAATCTTGATTGAGTTACTTAATTAATATGATTGAATTTTATAATTTGAATGGTCAATTTGAATAATTATGTCAATTTTACATATATAGTGTTCAGATTTAAATATTATCAAGCCTAGTAATAGTATGATGTGTCAAAATTGCAATTGTGACTTTTTCGAAAGATGTTCTATTGTTGGTTATATGCCTATAGGATTTTGTTGTGAGAATTGTTGTCTTTATGATAAATATACAACTTGTTTAAAATCCAAGTCCCAAAGTAAAGAAGAAATTGAAGTTGGGGACATAAAGCTGATTAGTGCTTTAATTGAAGGACAGCTTTTAAAAATCGTAATTGAACATCAAGAAAAGGAAGAAAAAACTCTTTTAATTGATCTTAAGAAATATTTAGAGTCTTGATTTATATTGTTTATTTTTAGGGTATTAAATACATACAAAAGTGCATAAATTACTAATAAATTTGTTTGAAAAAAATAATTTAATAAACAATTTATCACAATTTATAACTAATTTATATGATTTAAGTTAAAAATTAATAGATTTGTGAAAGTTGCCTAAAAAAATCGATATAATAGATCTGAAAATTATAGAGGAATTGAAAAATAACAGCAGAATATCCTACAATGAAATCAGCAAGAAGATTGAGAAAACTGAAGCAACGGTTAGAAGACGTGTTAAAAGACTTAAAGATGAGGGGTTTATTAAACGTTTCACAATCGAATATGATATAAATACAAAGCAAACAATCAGTGCAACAATAAAAGCGGTTCCAGATTTTAAAGAAATCAAGCGAATTCTAAAAGATTTGAAATCCATTGAGGCAATAAAGAATATTTGGCGCTTATCAGGTGATTGTGGATTATTAATGAAAGTCGATATCCCTTCAATAGATCAATTTAATCCACTCATCGAAGAAAAAATATCTCAGATAGATGGGATAAAGATAATCGAAACTTGTTTTATAACTGATATAATTAAGTAGCACCAACTGAATTTGTTTTGATTTAAAAATCGTCATTTATATATAATATTTAATCCGGTTAATTGAAAAATTGGTGTGGAAAATCGAACAAAAACTTGCCTTTAAGATTTGCGTATTCGGTGATGGTGGAGTAGGTAAATCAACATTGATCAGGAGATTTTCGGATGGAATATTCGAAAAAGACCTTAAAATGACAATAGGTGCTGATTTCAGTGTTAAAAATATTGAGATAGATGGTAGAAAAATAACCTTGCGAATATGGGACTTTGCTGGAGAAGACCGTTTCCGAGTTCTATTACCTGCTTTTGCTAAAGGTGCAGATGGGGGGATATTTATGTATGACACTACTCGATTTTCTAGCCTTGGACAAATAAGAGATTGGTTATCAATTTTCGAATATTTTATAGCAGAGGATGAAGTTAAAATCCCAATAATTATGGTAGGAGGTAAAATAGATCTTGAGGACAAAAGATCTATACCCCGCGAGGATGCTGAGAAATTATCTAAGACTTTTGACTTAAAAGGATATTTTGAATGTTCTTCTATTACAGGAGATAATGTAGAAGATATTTTCGAATATATTGCGAAGAAAATTATAGAAAGTAATAAATAAATTTTATAATTCTTTGTAATTTTTCAATTGATTTCAATTCCAATAAGATATATTTAGTATTTAATTTAGAATTATAATTTAATCTGTAAATAAATTAAGAGAATTATAATGATAAGAGATACTCGCTTCACGAGAGCCGAAGGAAAGGTTTTAATGCTTGGAAATGAAGCACTTGTTAGAGGTTGCCTTGAAGCTGGTGTTTCCTATGTTTCTCAATATCCCGGAACTCCAACAAGTGATATTGGGGAATATTTTCATCAAGTTATTCGAGATTTTCCAGAATATAGGGAATTTTTAGTGCATCATTGGGCTGTAAATGAGGCAGTTGCAACTTCTGCTTGTGCAGGAGCGGCTTGGACCGGATGCAGAACTTTTAATCCAATGAAACATGTAGGATTGAATGTTGCAAGTGATGCGCTGAGTGTAATTGCTTTAAATGGACCGAACCCTGGTGGTATGGTAGTATCAGTGGGTTCTGACCCTGGTTCTTTAGGTTCACATCAAGAGCAGAATGAACGTTTTTATTCATGGATGCTTCACATCCCTACCATAGAACCTCATACACCTCAAGAATGCAAAGACTGGGTTAAGTTAGCTTTTGAGCTTTCAGAAAAATATGATTTAGTTATGAATATACGCACTTCAACAAGAAGTGCTCATTCACGAGGATTTGTAGAGTTAGGACCATTAATTCCCGGTAAAAAAAGTGGTGAATTCATTAGAAATATTCCTAAATTCAATTCATTACCCCCTCATGCTATTAATAATCATATTAGACTGTACGAGCGTATAGAAAAACTTAGAAAGACTTTACCAAAATTGGGATTAGATAATATTTATCCTGGTGATAGCAAAATTGGTGTAATCACAAGTGGAATGCCATTTGGATATACTATGGAAGCGCTAAATCAGTTAGAATTAAATGATGTCCCAGTGTTAAAGCTTGGGATGATTTATCCTTTGAATTACCAGCAAATATCTGATTTTATCCAAAATTTAGAAAAAGTAATCATAATTGAAGAATTAGAACCGTTTCTAGAAGTAAAAATTGCTGAAATTGCTCATATTCAGAGGATTGATGTCGAAGTTTTAGGGCAAAAGTTTTTTCCAAAATATAATGAATTTTCTACGGGATTAGTTGCAACATCTTTGGCACAAATATTTGGTAAAAAACCAAGTGAGCAAATATCTAGGGCTGTTGATTATTTCAATTCATATAAGGAAATTATCCCGAGTCGATTCCCAACATTTTGCGCGGGTTGCCCAGAAAGAGCTACTTTATACTCAATTTTAAAGGCCACAAATAACTTAGAAAATACTATAATCAGCGGTGATATTGGTTGTTATGTAATGTCATTTTTTCCTCCACAACAATGTTCGGATTTAGTGATATGCATGTCTGGAGGAATAAGCGCCGCTATTGGAATGTCAACAAAAACAGATCAAAAGGTGATAGCGTTTATCGGCGATTCTACTTTTTTTCACACTGGTATGGCTCCCTTGGCTGAAGCAGTAGGGTATAATTCAAATTTATTACTCGTTATTTTTGAAAACTCATGGACAGCGATGACCGGGCATCAAGATGATGTTCTTCGATATTTAATTAACCGAGGGTTTTCAATT
>Ga0209976_10000113_pt1 | contig 55461 bp, 78 predicted proteins | sample SumtaG_FD_182806 | JGI IMG/M metagenome (GOLD analysis project Ga0209976, IMG submission 182806) | Deep subsurface microbial communities from Indian Ocean to uncover new lineages of life (NeLLi) - Sumatra_00157 metaG (SPAdes) (version 2) | ecosystem: Environmental > Aquatic > Marine > Oceanic >... | reverse complement strand
GTAAATTCGCAAGATCCTGTGACTGACGCAAAGCAAAAGATACGTCCTGCAGAAGTTCCGATAAACTCAATGTCACCTGCAGCTGATGCAAGGTTATAATTATGCGCCGCTACAGTAGCTGTGAACTCGATGTCACCTGATGCAGAAGCATCTACAAATCCAGTATACCAAGTGACGTTGGTGTTCTTAAACGTTACGTCAGCGTCTTCCCATATAACAAGTGGTAGTTCGTCGAGTAGTATTCTTCCAGCTGCTGTACCTGTAAACTCGATAGTACCTACGACTGACGCCAGATTATAATTGTGGGCCGTCGCATTTGCCGTAAATTCGCAAGATCCTGTGACTGACGCAAAGCAAAAGATACGTCCTGCAGAAGTTCCGATAAACTCAATGTCACCTGCAGCTGATGCAAGGTTATAATTATGCGCCGCTACAGTAGCTGTGAACTCGATGTCACCTGATGCAGAAGCGAGATTATAATTATGCGCTGCTGCAGTGGCTGTAAATTCGCAAGATCCTGTAGCCGAACCGTTTACAAATACACCTCCTACGTCTTGTGAAGCTGCTGACCATAGTTCAATGCTTGATCGCTCGAACATCTGGAACGGATCACGGTTCAGTTCCATTATCTCGCTAACAGCGAGGACTCGGTTGTAAATTTGGACGTCGTCGATTTGGCCGGTAAACAGATTGATCGGAGGCGAATTTGCTCGACCGCCGATTATGAAAGCTTGATGAATATCATTAACCAACCAGGTCCCCGTTTGCTCAATAACCTTTACCCCGTTGAGATATGCAAAGACCGAGGTACCGTCCGTCCCCATTACCACATGCTGCCACACACCAGCTGTCGCCACAAAACGAGTATCATTTGCCGATCCGGTTGGGTAATCCCCATCATAAAAATTGAAATAGCCACTTTGAAACCCGACTATGATCGCTCTGTCATTTCCATTGCCGTTAGCCCGATTGTCCATTATGTACTGACTGCTAGTGACACTATCCGGGTTAATCCAAAAACTAATAAAATAAACAGACCCTCCATACCTAGCATCAGCCCCTATCTCCACATAGCCGGTTCCGCCCAAGTTCAATGCAGCACCAAACTTACCCGCAACTGAATGAGCATCTCCAGTAAATGTTCCATGATTGCCGTTGCCAGAAAGATCATGTGTAATTCCTGCAACCTGGGGCAAATCATTAAACAACCACGCACTTACGACATCCCTACCTAAGGAATGGGAGCGATTAAGCTGAACTCCGTATGGCGGTTTTATAATCATTATACACTTGCCGGTGGAACCGTTGCTGTCCTGTACCTGGTTGTAATAGTTGCAGTAGAGCTCCCGGTGGTATTGTTCCAATCATGATTGACTTTAAACTTGCCAAAATATTTCGGATCAACAGGAAAGTTAAATAGTCTCGTATCGTTCTGAGTAAAGAGCATTTCTATCCCTGCACCTACGTCAGCTTGTTCCTGCCACGTTCCGTTATTGTCGGCGAGAATACTTATTTCAAGTCCACCTGTAGCTTTAACGTGATCCGAATAAGTCGCGGCGATAGATACTTCACACGCCGCTATGTTATCAAGATCAATCTCGTCGCTAACTTCGAGAATCGTGCCAGCCACGGTCAAGACTACTGCCTCGACTCCGCACTGCGTCCATGCGCCCCAATTATATCCTGTGTCAGCCATAGTTACTATTCCTTAATTAGAGTATAGAGTTCCTGTTAAGTTGCTTCACCCAGTTTATCCATTATAAAGTGTAGATGAACTTGAACAAGACAAGCGTCAACCGCCAAGGTATCGTTCACCCCGTCGCTTGAATCTCTGAAAACTCTAAGAGCTAAGACGTCGTCTGCGACTGCTCCGGTGATGTTAGCCACGTCGTCTATTGCTGTGCTAACCAATGCACCACTAGTGTGTGTACCTGCTGATTTACCTGTAATGGTGGTAGTCCCTCCAGCGACTGCTTCACCAGTCGCTACGTTAATAAACTCGATTCCCCACACTACTGTGCCAGCGTCTGCACCGCCTTCGTAACACCAGTCTACCGACGCTACAATAGCACTACCTGCGAGCATTTTGAACGGCACAATATCACTGTAATAAGCTTGCTCATCAGTAACACCAGCATCAAATTTCAAAACCGGTATGATACCCACAAGGTCGTTTTCAGGCGGGTTGTCTTTCTTAAAGAACGATGAAGCACCTATTCTGAAATGTTGGTTAATTCTAGCGGTGCCTGCCATCGTTTGAACACCAGTAGCCGAAAATTGTGTATAATTTGTAGCCTGATCTCCAATACGTGCATCACCAACAACGTGAATTTTTGCAGCTGGGATAACAGTGCCGAAGCCTGTATATCCATTCCCGAGAACGGTGGCAAAAATACTTGCAATACTCTTAATTTGGAGTACCGTCTCTGCCGCACCTAGAGCGACCCATGAGGTTCCAGCTCTTTTTGAACCATCTAATACGACAGCAGGAACAGCGTCGACGGGATTACTTTCACCAAAAACTCCCTGGATACGTATTGGGCCAGTTGCGGCGGAGTTCGTGGAGATGGCTCTGAGGTTCGCACCCCCCTGGTTATCTATTTCTTGAGTAACTTGAAACCAAGTGTTGATGGTATAAAAAAGGCTGGTCAGTGGGTTTGTAAGGCCAGAATCCTCTAAGTTAATTCCGGCGTGCGTAGGTACAGATAGCTTGGACACATCCTGATCGGACATCGCCACCAGTATCCATCGCTTAGTTCCTCCGTTGGCATCAGGCTCAATAATATCAGGTGAAGACTCGCCAGCCGCAGAATCGTCGTCCAATATATAAACGTAATTGTGTGTAGCCGTGATAACAACCGCGCCGTCGCCGTCAGCCAAGTCTGTGCCGTCGATATTATCCAAGGCACCTTCTGTACCACCTGTCAAACTAATGGCGCCGTAAAAGTCGTTAGCCATCTCACTTCTCCTTACGCAGCTGTTATGTCAATTTCACCAGCTTCAAGTCTGAACGTATCACCGATGTCAACTTGCTTATTATCGTCCAGAGGCATCCAGAATATCATATTACCAGCGGAAGCTGCATCCCAAATACCAATACCTACGATTAAGCCCCATGCAGCTGCGGCAGCCTCGATGAACGTGAGGTCGTTAGCGGTGGTAATAGCTCCGGCGGCGGCAGCAGCCCAGTCTGCACCAGCAGTTGATTTACGCTCGTAGTTACCTAACGAAGCTTCTGTTCCGCCAGCCCCGTCTTCATCGGGTATGCCGGTGAACAACCCAATGTATGTAGTAGGTGTGGCGAAAGCTGTCTTGCCTACAAGTAATTCAAGTACCTTATTCTCGGCGTACAATGCTAAGTTCGATGCCATAGCTCTGCTCCTATAAAGGTGAATATTGCGTTAAATTCAATACAATCTTCCAATATATATTCGTGCCGTCTGATCCATCCATTATGCATTGTGGCGGCATGTTGAATATCACTTCGTAAGTATTGCCATCTTGTGGATTAAACCAGTCGAACGGAACGTCCTCGTTCGCATTATAGAACGTCATCAAAGTAGCCTTATCTGCATTCGTAACCAGCTTGAGACTATACTTCCACGTCATCGGATCGAACGTGAACAGTTTGTTAACTACGGGTAGACCTGAGGCTTTACTCGCCACATGCACCGCATCTTTACTGTGTACCTCTAAGTAACCGGCTTTACTTCCTTTTCGTGTGAGTACTGGAAACGTAGCCATTGTTATCTCGCCGCTTGTTTAACAGCTCTCCTCAAAGGACCGTCACCACTTAAAGCAGTTAAGATCACACTGTATGTTCGTTCATCCTGATTTTCTTCAACGGCGACACCGACTCCGACGTTGTCGATTACATTTACAGTCAAGCCACTTCCACCTGCCGGGATGATGTCCTCTCCCTTGTGGATTACTGCAAGGCCCGACTCTGCGACGTGCCCGCCCTCGGCCGCTTGTTGAATATTACCGCCAGAAGCTGTTGGTCCTATCGGTCCACTTGGTATATTAGGTGCCCTCTTTTCCAATATAGCTTGAAGAATTATAGCCATTTGCAACTTAATAATCATTGCAATTAACTCTTTGATAAACATAACTCCAAAGGCTTTCCAATCCACCTTTTGTTTCATAAGCATATCAGCAAACGAGTCAGCGGCACGATCAAAAGCATTTGTCAGAATGTTGCCCAGGTTCTTACCCCAATTAGAAGCGTCCTGGAACCATATACTCATCGTCTGCCTAACAGCTTCCCAACCTTCTTTGTGTTGGTCCGCATATCTTTTTCGCTCCTCAGCCAACAGAGCCATCGCTTCAGATGTTTCGGCCCAGTCTTCATGCTTTCTTTCCATCAACTCATCCATCAGTTGCAATCGCTCAGTGTGAGTCTTCATATCTAAACTGCGGATTTGGTCGATGCTTTCTTGTGCCCACTTTAAGCGAGCACTACTTATTTTTTTAGCTGCTTCCTCTGCAAGTTTCACATTGTTTGCAGCAATCTGCTGCGCATTTTCTGCTAAGAGCATTTCAATTGCGACGATCTCAGCTTGAGCTTGCTTGCCTACACTGCTTAACCCTTCTAATGTCTTAGTTGCAGCTTCAGCTCCTTTATCTATCCCTGCCAGACGATCCTGCAAAACACTTAATGCTGCATCCCAATTTTGTGCCATTTCTGGAGGAGTAAGTTCCTCTATACTTTGAGCAACCCCTGATGTAACTTTTTTCAGTCTGCCAGACAATGGTTCAACTGCAAGTTCACCTTGCATACTTCGTGTTTTCCTCATGCCAGCTACGATTTCATCTGCGTATGCTCTGGCTGCTTTCTTTTGGCTGGCAGTCATATAGAGAATGCCCATCTCCCACTTTTTTTGCATGTACGCAATTGCCCAGTCTATTTTATCTGTCAAACCACCTATCAATTTTGTCCCAGTTGTTGCTATAATCTTATCAATAGCGTAGTCTACAGTAGCAACAAGGGCATTTCCAAAACCTCTGAACAATTCGATAGCAATGTTCAAAGTAAAGCTCAATCCGGACATCCAATCCCCGACAAGATAAAGGACAAAACTGGTGAAAATATCTTTCACAAAAGTAATATGGGCTACAACAATTTCAGCCCAACGACCTATTTGTTCCTGGTTTCTTTCCGACCACTCTTTGATTGATGTCCCTGCTGCTTTTATTCCTGGCAACAAAGCTGCTCCGATTACTTCGGCAACATCTCCAATCGCATTCCACATTTGTTTCAGTGCGCCTGAGGTTGTTTCAGCTTTAGCGGTTGCAAGGTCAAAAAGTTCTGCTCCTTTTTTTAGCAAAGCATTGAATTTTTCCTGTGGTGATAAAGTTTCATCAAGCATTATGCCATAACGAGTCAACATTGAAGTTTGACCGCCAGCAGCGCGAGCAACTAACATCGTGGCCGTTTCTAGACTCTTGGTAATGACGGCAAGTCCCATTGCAGCTTTCATTGCTTCTTCCATTTTATCAGCACTTACTCCAAGTGCAGAAGCATATGCCATTTGTTCAATTGTGGCTTCATCTCCAAAGATAGTAATTTTCTGCATAGCTGAAGCAAAATCAGTCAATCTTTTCGTAACTTGAGGAGTGTATTCTCCAGCTACCTTCAGAGCAGCTACTAATCCGAAAATAGCATCTTCTTGTCTCATAGCCGCTCTTGAAGCAAATGCTAAACTACCTGCAATGGCAAGCGCTGCCCATTTCGCTACTTTCACTATTTTATCGAAAGCAGCTTTGAAAGAAGCTGACATCTTCTTGAAAGATGTTTTAATTTTATCCACCGTTCTTGTAACGGTAGATTTCACCTTAGCAAGCTGAGCAGGCAATTGTTTGTCTTCAACTTTTATAGCAACGTCAGCCGTAAGAAAATTCATTATTCGTTTTCCTTACTGAATTCTTGTTCAATCTGGCCACACATTATGACGTTCTCAAAGATTCTTTTAACATCGCTATCAGCAACATAAAACTTTACAACATCTAACACTGCACCATAATCTAGTCCTATTATATCGCCCGAAGACGCTACGCGTACTTGGTCATGAACTAACATGTAGATCCTTACCGTTTCAGCATTAGCTGGATCAAGTTCTACATGACACTCATCACATGGCGGTTCCCTAAGTTGACCTAGATAAAGATCGACGCAACCAGGACAGTCTAAAGGTCGACATCGCCATCTGATGAATCCTTTAAGTTTTTTGCTCGCGCCTCTTCAATTGCAGTATCTGCTTCCATCAGTTCATCCAACTTATCGTTGACGAACCTTAAGAATTCCCAGTTCTTTACCGCACGGACTTTGTTCTCACTTGTACACTCTGCTGGAGGTGCATCTTTGTCGAGAACAACTTCCTTCCAGTCGACGATGCAAAAATCCCACATCAACTTCGAAGCCAGTTCGGTATTTGTCGTCTTGTCCTCACGCCATACCCCACGTTTGAACTTCTTCTTGACGGCAACAGTTAACTTCTCAATCCGCTCAGTTTCCTCGGCTGTCGGTACTCGCAAGCATACTCCGCCAAGCGCTTCTTTTGCAGAGTCAAAATAGCACCATTCATTTTTGCTCTTTATGTCAAAAAATGGCATTCGTAATACTCCTTTCAATCTTCAATTCTAGCCACCTAGCCACGAGCCTAGCATGATATCGCATCGCATCGGACCCATTGCCTCAAAAATGCAATAAAACGCTTAGGCTGCACTTACGGTGTAGTAAACGTTTGATCAGGTCCGACAACATGTACAGCACCAGCGGTATGCGTTGCATGTATACGCCAGTGATACAGCGTAGCCGTCACCAGTAAGGCCGACGTTTGCTCGAACAGTCCGCCGAGAACTATTGCAGCAGCATCCATCACGTCGGCTGTACCAGATGTATCGGTACCATAAGCAACAGTTGTACCATACTCGAAGTAACAAGTGATATCGCCGAGTCCGCCTGCATGGAGAAGCCTACCAATAAATTCAGCTTCAGTAGCGGAAACGTTGTGAACACCGACCGTATCAAAGGTTACAACAGTGGTGCTACCTGCTTGCTCAAGCTGGCCATTGACATGCATCGTACAACTGAATGTACCAACGCCACTCTTGTCCGTACCAGTAGCGTTAACCTTGGTAATGACGCAATGCGAACTACCATCCGGTACCAAGTAAATCGTAGAATAATCGGTATGCAACTGAACGTTATCCATCTCTGTTTTGGCATCGAAATTAGTCTTGAGCAACTTCTGGCCGACATCTGTATCCAAGAGGTAGTTGCCAGTGATCTCGATATCACCGCCGACGATCTGCAACGGCAACTGTTTGACAATTTCGTCTTGAAACTCGTCGATGTCCTGCATGTTGCGAGTTTCACCTGAATAGGTCCAGGACGTCGAACCACCAATCTTTGTACCTCCAATATACACGGCACCTTTCCAACCTGCTTTCACAGTCATAATCGTATCTCCTAATCTTCTTGTAACAATATTCGATAAGTCACAGCATAATGCCAAACGTTTTTTTCTTTGATGAGATTAGCAATCTCTCTAACGATGCTGATGGTTGCGTACCCTGCTACTCCTAAGTCCAACAAAAAATCGAATGCTGTTTTAAGCAACTCGAACAAATCACAAACTTGTGTTGAGTCTGACATGACATCACTGAACAAGCTGAACTGCACAAGGCAGTCTTCGAAATTTTCTGTGAAAGTAAAATCTTGCACGTTACTAACGAGCGTATACACACTATATGGGAATACAGCATCAGCAGGAGCTTGCGTGTTGTACAAGCCCGTCAACGAAGCTGCTAAATCGCTTGCTTCGTATGTCGCGTAAATAGCTTGAAAAAGTGTTTTCATAGTGAGTTAAACAATCTCTGAATTTCAGCTGTGTTAGCTTCCAGTGCTCGTCGCAGAGGCGATCTGGCAGCCATCTTACTTGTTCCTAATTCAATATATGGAAAGTATTCGATGTTACTTCCGATTATAGCTTGCTTTTTAGCTTGACTTTCAATTTCAGTTTTACCTGCTCTGATCCCTTTCTTTGGATCTGCTGGCCACATAAAACTGCGTGAACCAACTGCACCGTACCAATTCGATAATATACTACGTCGTGCCGTACCTGTCAGCACAGGACAGTAGCCTTTGGATCTGGCTGTACGTTCAACCATTAAAGCCGCAATTTTAAGCTTCTTGCTAATCCTTTTATCGACTTCACACAACACGTCTCTGGTATGGTCTTCTATTTTAGCCATTTTTTTGGTTAACAGTTTTCGCAACAATTCTTCGCTTTCATTTTTCAATCGGCTAAACGTCATTTCAAGTTCATGCAATTCACTGATCACCTTGACAACCTGATTGATTAAGCTGTCAAGTTTCTTTTCTTGTTTCATGGTCATTCTATCAATTTCAAATCCAACACCAACCGCTTGTTCTTGTTATCAGGATTACTAACATCAACTATTTCATATTTCTTGCTTTCATATACGACCCTGTCTCTTGTTGTAACATCAACAATCCTACAAAATAATTTAGCATCACGATAATGTGTGTCCTTGCTAAACTGGATCTTTTCAGAACCTTTCTTCCAAACAATTCGACAAGGCAGATTGTTATGTGAAACATTTTCAGCTTCAGTCCAACCTCCCATACCATTGCTTGCTTTTGCTATCCTAAGAATATTGACTTTTGAATTATTTTGCATCAAATAACTCCGAGCATGGGCTTCTTGCGAATATAGTTTCGAATAAATTTGTCCGCCTCGTGAATGCCGGTAAGGAATTTTTTAGTTCCACGGCTATAAGCAGCATCATCCAGTTTGTCAGAAACAACGTCATCGTAAGCAGTGTAAAGCGTTTCATCGTTCTCATAACGACAAAGAATTATAGTTGCACGTTTGATTGCCGATGGACAAGCAGTGTACCCATACGTACCGGTAACCTTGATATTGTTTATTCCCTTGGAAAATAACCCTCTTTTACCTTTCAATCTCAAGAGCAATTCTGGATCATCAATGCCCCCAGTTGCAGATTCTGGATCAAGATAAACCGAATTAACATTGTAAGTCCACCAACTAGTGTTTATGGCGATACCATGAAGTAGTATCTCAGTGACGGTAAGAATATAAGGCTGTAGGTTAAGCGTGAGTTGATCCTGCCCATTTCCATCTCTATAGATGCTGAAAGTCTTGGAGTAGAAATAATCCTTAGTAAGATTTTCAACAAACTGTTCTGCTCGATCAATTATTGCTTGACGATCAGTCTCGCTACTACCGCTGCCAATATCTAACGTGTGTGTTCCTGAGCCGTCATCCGTAAGGTCAATTGCTGTTCCTGCTGCCGCCGTAACCGGAGTTGTAGCCACTTCAATATGGGTTGCGTCTACGCGTATAGCGTAATAGACCACTCCAGTTACAAGCGGAGCAGGTATGACACCGGTTGAACTAAACTTCAACTCCGTACCTGTAGGAATGTCGTTGACAACAGTGATTCGGTCATTAGCAGTATCTACATCAGTAGTCGCAAAAGTTTCTGACGCATCAATTACAACTGGCCAGTTATCCACATCCGCCTCGACTATGTAATTCCCTGACGCTGCCATGTTACCCCTCTTTAGGAACAAAATACCCAACTATCGTCGCTTCAAATCCTGTCGGTTCAGTTGAAATGTCAATAGCAATCGCATCATTCGTACCAAGAATCAACCCACCTTTAAAATCGACAGGAACACCTGCAGCTGTAGTAATTTCGCCATTTGTATCAAGACGAATATAAAGTGATTCAATAACCTGTGCGGCAACTAGAGCGTTGACAGTTTCGTTAACAAAAGCAACCGCAGGTGCATTGTTGGCATAATTGCGATTCAGATTAACACCAACAACGGCTGTTCCTGTATATATTCCGGGAACAGGAAGATGAATCTGAACTTGAGTTGCAATATCAACCCAAATATATGCTCGTTGTATAACCAAGTTCATAGTGTTGGAAGTGTTTGATACCAGCAAAGCAGTGTCATTGATACCAAGGTCTGCATTGACAGCTGTCCAAGAATACGCACGACCTAACAACGAAGCTTCATGGATAGCTGACACTTTAATACTTCGTGTTAGCAATTGTCTTCGAGCGTTAACTTCGGCAAGATATGTAGCCGATCCTGAAGCTATTTGCATCTGTTCCATCTTGAATCCCTTTCTTAGCTTACTTTGACTGACTCGATATCATTTCGATCAATCGTATAATTTGTTCCAGGAACTTTTATCATACAGACGTGATCAGGTAATCGAACAAGCAACTCTACTATCCTTTTGCAGAAAACTGGCACTTTCAAATTTGAAGGACATAATGATGCCCAGTCTGTTATTATACCTGTGCTTGTCACTTCAATTAGCAATTGGCTTATTATCATGTCACACATCCTTTCTGACTCAAATTACAATTCAAAAGGCGACGGTTAATTTTCCCGGCTCAACCGCCAAAGCCGTTTCTGAAGGAGGCACACTTATTTTGGAATAAAGTAACCAACTATAGTTATTTCAAATGCTCCAGTCTCCGTTATAAGATCAGCTGCAACAACGTCATTTTGTCCCAGAATCAAAGCATCCATGAAATCAATGGGAACACCAACTGCCGTAGTAACCTGACCGTTAACTGACACTTGTGAGTAAACTGTCTCAATCACATTACCTGCAACAAAAGCATTTTGATCGTCATCAGCGTGAGCTAAAGCAGGTGCGTTGTTTGCGAAGTTACGGTTTAGATTATTTCCAACAACTACCGTTCCGTCAAACGCAGCGTACGCAGGAACATGAATCTTGATCTGAGCCGCTGTATCCGTCCAAAGATACATCCGACTAATAACAAGATCCTCTGCATCTGAAAGATTAGCTACTAACAGAGCAGTGTCACCAGCGTTAATATCAGCATTGACAGCTGTCCACGAATACGCTTTACCGAGAAGTGAAGCCTCGTGAATGGCAGGTACAACAATACTTCGGGTCAACAACTGATTTCTACTATTGACACCGACCATATCATTGCCACCACCAGAAACAATTTGTATCTGGTCCATACTGAACTCCTTTCTGGAATTAAAGTCCTAGATCAAGATTGATCATTGCAAGTTGGCCTGCTGCACCAACTCGCATGCATACGCCGTAATGAGGCTCCAAGGTAACGGCTGGTCCAATTGCGCCAGCAACAGCACAAGTCGCAGGACAAGCTACAGGCAATCCAATGGTCAATGATTCATCTGTATCAACTATCATAGCAGCAGGTCCTTTAGTCTGAGACCAATAGTAATACTCTGCAGTAACAGTAATCAACGGAACGCCAATTGCAATAGCCGTTAGACCTCCGGTAGCAACAAGAATTGTATCCTGGAAATTGGACTTGAGAATCGTCACTTCCGAAGCTGCTGGAATGTCAGCGACAACCCCATCAACTTCAGCAATAGTAACTGTTGGAATTGTCGCATGAGAAGTATTGTTTAGGATTTTATAGGTATATCCTAGGCCCGTTCCCACATTAACAAACATCCAACCTTCGGCCCACTCGTTAGCAGCAGGAGTTGAACCCGCAGTGATAAGCACTGTATTCGCCTGTTCTCCCGCTGTCCAACCGTACGCAGTCTGCAATTGATCGTACCACTGCGAAGTAGCGGCTTCGGCTTGAGCCATTAGAGCGTGGCCAATCTCAGCGCTACCATTCTTACTGTAGATGAATTCACGACTATCATTCATCCGAAGCTTACTTCCAATAGTCGCAAGCTGCGTTACACTTTCCCCATAGACGTTAGGTATATCATTGCCTAGCATCCCACCGGATATGATATTGCCATCAATGCCCAAAGTCAGCATCTGATGCACCAAATCTGATAATCCGGGATATAGGTTTGGATTTATACTTGTTGTTAATTGTTTAGGCATATTAACCTTCCTTTCTTAACAAATTGACAAATAGCTTATAGGCCAAGGTCAAGGTTAATAATGGCAGGTTCGCCAGCCGTTGCAATGGTCATAGCTCGGCCATAATGACCTTCAACTGTAGTTGCGACACCAATCGCACCGGCAACAGCATTAGTACCTGCAGCACCAACAGGCTCACCAATAGTTATCGTGTCACCAGTATCAACAAGCAACGGGCACGGACCTTTAACTTGCGACCAGTAATAATAGCAAGCCGTAACGTCAATAATTGGAACACCAGCCGGAGGAGCGGTCAAGGTCGTCACTGGACAAACGATCGTATCCGAAAACGGATTCTTGATAAGCGAAAGCTCCGAAGCTGCAACCCATGCAACGTTGACAGGATGTCCAGGTTTCAATTCAACATAAAGAATAGTTGCATGTGAAGTATTGGACAATATCGGAAACATTCCACCGATACCAGTGCCTTGATTGACCACTACATTGCCATCAGCAAAATAATCCACTGCCGGTGTAGCTCCGGTTGTAATCAGAATATAACCGGAAGTAGCACCAACTGCCCAACCATAAGCAGTCTGTACCTGTTCAAGATAATTCGCAACAGGTACAGCCGATTGCGTCATTAGGGCTTTGGACAGATTGACACCACCTGCTCTTGCATAATCGAACTCTCTGCCCGTCTCTTTTTCTCGCAGCTTTGTTCCGAGAGTACAGTTCTTCGTTGCACTCATCGCATAAACACTCTGGAGGGCAGTTTGGCCAGATACCATACCTCCGTGAATAATATCGTTGTTGATACCGTGAGCCATCGCCTCTTGAAGAGGTCGGCCAATCATCTGCCCGATATCACGATCCATTGTCGCTAGATTCCATTTACTCATTTTATCTACTCCTTGAACTTTTTGTAATTAGTATACAATTTATTCAACAACAGCAAGTTGATCCGCCAAAGCAGAATACTCTTCCTGCTCATCATTCTTGATGATGAATTCACCATCTGCTTCTTCTGGAACTGAAACAATATGGTAAATTTCATCTTCGTCTTCATACTTGACAGGTTGGCCAACTCGCCACTCATCTGTTGAAGCAGCATCATTTTCTTGAAGTGTTCTGATCAAGTCTGCTTTGAGAAGACCAACAATAGGGATATCACGTTCTTGTGCTATCTCGCGAAGATCCTTAACAGCCAAATCTGAATAATCAGCAGCTTCATCTTCGACTTCATCTTCGACTTCATCTTCGACTTCATCTTCATCTTCATCTTCGGCTTCATCTTCATCTTCAGGAGGTTCCGGTCCTACAGGTGGTTCAGGTAATACGGGCGCAGGAAAAGCTTCTTCACCTCTATCTGTCACATGTATTTGCGGATACGTTGTAAACAACTTCGCCAGTTCCGGATCACTTGTAGATCGCACTCTTTCATGTTCGATAAAGATGTACGAACCGTGACCATCCGGAAGATTCCTTGAAGGACCATAGTTCCGAATTAAAAATCGTTCTGACATTGTAACCTCCTTATTATTTGATTAAGATTAAGTTGTAGTTAGTCTTTCAAGCAGCACACAAGCGTTAACGTTTTCAATTGCACAGTCAGCTCGAATGCTGTAAAACCAATAAGTGGCTTCGTCAGCAGCAACCCGCTGGGCTTCGATCTTAATGGCTCTCTGAATACCGATAATCAGATTGCCCTTTGGAGTCAGCAAGCAGTCGCCATAAGCACCACCACCAAGAACACCCTGAGCAGCAGCGGACATGGTTACTGACATCGTAGGACAGGATACAATAGGAACGGTTCCATACTGAAGCGGTGCCTTGCCGAGAATCGCACTGTCGCCAAGAATTGTTGATCGAGCAGCCAACGCTTCAACATAGTCTTGTGTAATCTGATCCGAGTTGAAGAACCGCAAATTGGCCATACCAACCTTTTTGTATTTAGAAGGCAAGCGTCTCAACATCTGGCTGTATTTGAATTCCCAGTTATATGGTGCCGTACCGTTTTGCTGTGCAATAGTTCCAGCCAGAGTACAGTCATACGCATGGCATCTCCATGTTGCCAAGTTGTCAACTACGGTTTGTCCTAGTGTAGTCGGCCAAGTCGGATGTGCTCCACCAACCACTCCTGCAACGGTACAGATGTAGATGAACCCATTTGCAGTATCAGGCTCGCACATCATCCCTTGAGTAGCAGTACCTCCTGCACCCGGAGTCGTTGCCCAATCAGCATGATCCAAAGCTGTAATCAGCGTAGCTCTTCCAGACACGTCATTGTAATGCGTTGTCAAATATGAACCAGTAGCACCTTGACTATTGACGATACGATATCGGAAGCCGTCGAACAAGCTGCGAGTATCCGTCGCTCCGAATCCACCAATACTTCCAGTATCGGCGATCCAAAAAATTTCTTCAAGTTCGTTCGCAACCTTCGCTGTAACCATTCGCATTACGTGATCTGCAAAAGCGTTGCCTTCGATGTTGTCTTCCAGATCATCATCGTAGATAGCAACAGCACCACGCATCTTCTTGGTAATCAACGGAATCTTCTGATCAGACAAAGTTTTCTGATAATTCGAAGAAGTGAACGTCCCTGCCGGGTACAAGAACCGATCATCACCAAGACCTAATGCTCGGACGTCCTTAGTTTCTTTCTTCATCTTGACGTATCGAACACTGTTCTTCATGATCGACTCATCGACAATGTAATCAATAAATTGATCCGCCTCTTCTGCCTCAAGAGAGATAGTCGGTAAACTGACCATCTTCATAAAGGCCGTCTTGTTAGCAGGCATCAATAGCTGTTTGTTTGTAAACATCTCTAACTCCTTATTGGGTTGAATTTGTCAATTCATTTACTCTTCGACTACAGCCTAACGCACTTTTACTCGTCAGTTGTTTCAATTGTAAAACTTGGCCAGTTACCTATCACACGGCCTTCACTGTCCTTCTGCACTTCTTTCTTGGGTGACTGATCATTTCCCTGCTCAATACTCTTCTTGGTTGAAGCAGGTTGCTTCTCGAGAGATTCGATTCTGCCAGCAATTTTCGTAACAGCATCACTGACTTTCGCTATCTCATCTGAAGCTTCTCTCTTTTCCAGCTTGCTGGCAATAACTGTTACAGCTTCAGCTAACTTTTCAACAGTCTTCTGAAGCTCCGAATTCTCAGTGCCGCCATCGCTCTTTTCGGTACTGGTAGCGTCATCTTTTGGTAACAACGACTCTAAAGCTTTCGCAGCAGCTACAATAGCTTTTACTTTCGCCATTGTGTCTTTGGAAAGCTTAGCACCTGCTTTTTCTACTGGCTCTGGCTGCTTATAGCCTTGGCTCGCATGAATTGCTAGCAGGGCAACTGCAGCGCCAAGATCAGGTGGAAACTCTTTCTTGTATTCGTTGAGAGTCGTTAAAGCTTTCTCAAGCTCCACTATTGTTGCCTCGTTAAGCTCGTCAGGCTTGAGTTCAACCTTTTCGAAACTATCGCCAAGAAAATTTTTCAATAACTTCTGTAATCTCTTATCCATTTGACCATCTCCTTTTGCGAGATAATAAGATTCGGTCCGCTGGAAGCCTCCTTCAGATTCGACGAGTTTGGAATAAGAGCAACTAACAGAAGACTTATCATCAACTTCACTCCAAATGCTGAAGTTGAAACTCTTCATATTGGTTATCTTATCTCCATTCACGGAAATCGAAGTACCTCCCTTAGTCCCGTCACTTGCTATCTCAATGTTGATCTTCTTTTTCGCTTTCAAGAGGGAATCATCAATTGACTTCCCTTCTTGCTTGAACAATAGGAAAGGTCGCTTGTTCGCAGGTCTGTCCACAAGAGACATTTCCTTGGTAGTAATATCTTTCATCTTTCTACTCTTTTTCATTACAAAACTCCTTACGCTGTTCTTGCATAACCTGCCATCGAGTACCCTGTGAGCTTTCCCTTCTTGATTGCTTTCCAAATTTTGTTGTCAAGAATTCTGGTAACGAGTACCCATGAGCCTTTCTTGACCGACTTTCCTTCGATCGTAAAGTCTACAGGAGCAATATAATTCTCCAGTATTCGCACCTTGACATTCTTACCTTTGTGCATCACTTTGAAGGTCTGACACTCTTCCATAAACTGATATGCAGCTTTACGGATTTCTTCAGCATTCGCTTCGTCGCCCTGACTGTCTTCCGTATCCGGTTCATACACAATACCGTAGACAATGCGTTCCTCAACTTTACCTTTGAGAAGAGGAACAATAGGAACATTTCTTTCGAACTTCTGTTCACCAAGTTCCGAAAAATCTGTCCTTTCTTGCATTTCTATTTTCTCTATTTCAAGAACCGGACTTAAGACATCATGAAACAATGGAATACAACTGCCGCTAAAATCTTTTGTATAAATAAAAACGCAAGCCCTATCAAGCTGTCCACCAAGCATCTCAGTGATCGCTTCTTCTAAGGCTTCGTTTGGTTCTTCAATATCTGATTTTATGATAACTTCTATTTCATCATCTTCATCCTGAAGAAAATCCTCCTTGATAAAGACAGCATTCGCACAAAGAACAACTGGTTCTAATTGAGCGATATCAAGACCAGCCTTTTTGATTTGCATTGCTCTCTTGAAAGCTTCTCGGTCTATAGCTTCAGTGCTGTGTTCCAGATCTCGCTTACGCATCATTTTCAGAAGCATTCGATACTTGGTAATGAGATCGTAACGATTGAGACTTCCGACGATAATGTCATCGCACTTCTGGAAATGTTTATTCCAAAGTTGTCCGAACCTTAGTCTGAATACTGCCAGTTCTCTGTCAGAAGCTTTATTCAACTGTTCTTGGTCTAAATTCTCTATACGCAGTTTTTGTTTGTCGAACATGTTATCGTCTCTATTCAATTTTTTTTTAGCACCAAGAGCTTCTCTTATTTGGGTTACTCTTTTAAAGTCAGCACCAAATACATAAGGCACTTTTTTATCTGGCACAAATCCAAGCCGTTTCCAAAAGGGTATAGCTTCATAAGTTGATTCCAGAGCCATGCCCCATTTACCCTTATAAGCAGTTTCAACTGCTGTACGAACTAATTCAGCACCAGTGCCTTTGGGAGCCTTCAACGTTCCAACATGGCTGATAAAAACAACTTTAGATACTTCATCCCACTGAAAAGAAATAGCTCCGACTATTTGCTTATCAACTAAAGCCAAAGTGCGTGCTGAGTCATAAGAAAGGACAGCGTTTTCCATCTCACCATAATTTCTTGTAGCCAACTTCTTCGCATAAGTTTCACGCAATTCCATGCTGATCTTCATCGCCTGCTTCTGGGTCATTACCTCAGCTTCATACTCTTGCAAAACCACAACTTTTTCAGGCGGTTCAACTGATTCAATCTTGTTGTTGATCTTTTCGAACATCAATAAACAACTCCAGCTTTCGCTTCAATCTGCTGATCCTTTGGAGCTTCTTTCAGAATATTGAATTCACGAATCCAATCTTCTTGTTGCAGTACTTCAAGTACAGCAACACACCACCACCATGAATCAGATCCGTCAATCCCTAATGGATCGTAAACCATATCACAGAGTTCTCGCTTTGCAATTCGCAGAGCTTCTTCAAGAGAAATTGTGTCTTCTCGATTTATCCAAATTTTGAATGACTTTTCAAATTGCACCGGTTAGTATCCCATGAATAAAAGCAAAGTGATCGAAATCCTTTTTGGCGAAACGCATCATCTGGCTGTAAGAAGTAAACTGCTGCATGCCCATTGAGATTGCTTCTGTATGACCACTTCGATAATATTTGCCAACATAAGGATCTATGAACTTATCCTTGTACGCCATTTGAGTATCTTTAGACCATGAAGCAATTTTGTTGTAAGGCACAGATTTACCTATGCCTCCTCCTCTTGCTCGTATCCATGCTTTGGCTTTAACAGCAATGTTGCTGTTGTGTTCCATCAAGTGTCCAAGCTCGTGAAAATAAATCTTAACTTGATCACTTGTTGCCATGTCAATATCGAACCATCTAGAGTCTGCTTTGGCACGAAAATTACCTGTGTGCGTAGTTATTGAAATCTTCTGGTTTTCATAATGTCTAATTAAATCATCACTACCAACTTCTTCAAGTCTGTCATAATATGCATTTAGATTCTTTGTCGCTGCAGGCTTTTTAGCTGCAAGTCCGTTATAAGTCGGCTTGCGAGTTGCAGAAGGTATCTTTTTGCTTGTTGCTCCAGACTTCATTGCAGATTCGAATTTTGCCAAAGCTTCTTTATATTCAGGAAGATCAGTTCGCTGTGTCTTCAAAGCTTTGAAATCAACGCCGATACGTTCTTGCAAAGAAGCCTTGTGTGATACAAGTCTCTCTTCCCATCCTTTAGTTTCATTGAAATAACTTTCCGGAAGAACTCCTTCAGGCTTTGGCTTCGGAAGAACTCTAACCTCAGCGGGCGTTATCGTTGTTGTTGAAACTCCAGGAACAGGCTTCATGATCTTGACTGACTTCGCTTCAAATCTGTTCGCATTCGTTTTCAAAAATCTTGCTGCACTTGGTGCAAGCTTACCATCAGTTTCATACTTAAGCTTGTACCAATCATAGAGACTCTCTTGGCTGGTCTGCTCAGGATGCATTGCGTTGTACTTCTTCCAAGCAGGCAAACCCTCTGGCGCTTGCATTGTTGCAGGCAACTCGTCACGGTCATATTTGCCTTTATCTCCTACAGTCTTCTCGCCGATGACAGGAAGCATAGCACAACGACACCTTGGATGAACAGGAATAATGTCTTGTGCCTCCTCAGCAGGAAATTTATCACCTTTCAAAGCAGTGCATTCAGGACAAGCATCAAGTTCTGATTCGAATTCGAATTCTGTAACACCGTTCTCCGCCAAACCTTGGACATACCCAATGTTCTGCGCATGTGCAGTCTCGGTTCGTGCGATAGTGTCCATTCTTCTTCGATGTGTTTTGTCTGTGTATCGTTGCACTTTGCGGTCAACGTCTCCAGCTGTCAGCTTCGGAAACTTTTCTTTGTCGCCCAGCAGTTTACGATAATTCGCAACTGATTGCACTTGCGGTTTCGTCAAGCCGACTATCGGACGAAGCTCACGAGCGATCTTCGGCATTGATTTGCCTTCTTTGATTCCTGTGCTGATAAAATTTCGTATGCCTGCTTTTGTTTCTTTTGTGACATTCGTAACTAGCTTGGCAACGAACTTGTCTGCTGCTTTCACAGCTTGGACGTTGAGCACATCGAAACTACCAGAAATCGCCAGCGACTTGAAAGCTGCATTTCCGCCTTTTTGCATCACCTTCAAAGTCGCTGGCTTCATGGCGTTCTTGCCATATTCTTCGATCATCTCCCAATCAGTTAATTCGGATGCAATGCTTTTCGCATACTTAGTTCTTAGATCAGACTGAATTTGCTGAACAACAATCGCCATCCAATCGCGCAAAGCCAATAGAAGAATTCGCTCGTTCTTGTCTGCCAACTCGCCCAGATCGCTTTGAATTGTTTTGGCTATTATGAACATGCTTTATGCACCGAAATAAATATAGACTGCTTTGATCTTCGTTGTTTATCGTCCCAGGCTGCTTCATCGAAAAGATTGATTTGAGCTTTCTGAAACTTGATTTTATCCGCTGCTCTAGCACATCGTTTGCATTTATGGCTAAACCCTGACCTACAGCTGTGAGCGCGATAAAAATTCTCAGCATTCACAAGAAGTTCTCTTCCGCAAAGCCCAATACATATCTGAGTTGTCTCAACTATTGTATGCAAACAACTACTCCTTGTCGAACTAAATTATTGAAATTACACTGTTCGATCACGTCAGCAACTGAATCTTCCCATCCTTGTGCTACTTGCTTTTGTTTACGCTCATTAGTTCTCGCAACTCTTTTGTTGACTAATTTGCATTTATGCTTCTTCTCCTTTTCTTTGAACTCCGCAAAACAGGCACTCTGAAATTCTGCTCCACAATCATCACACACATAAGTTTCAAGCTTCAACATTTCGTTCACACTCACAAGACATCGTCTAACAATTCCTGTTCTGCTTTACTTAACGGTTCGTTTGGCTCTCCCACAATAACTAAAGATGTGCCTATATAAAACTTGTCACCTTCCAGATAAGGTTCACCTTTACCCAGCTCCGTTCTTGCTTGGTTCGGCATTTCAATGCCATGTGCAATCATGCTCGCATGCTGTTCTATCTCAGCACTATAATTGCGAAGGTCAATATCATTGAACTTGAATTGATATATTTCTGAGCGCAACAGCTTCTCATTTATAATCTCCTCCATATCTTGCTGCAAAGGTTCAACGACTCCTTCTATGTAAATCTTCGTTGCCTCTTCTGCAACGTTGCCTCCTAACTTGCCAACCAGTCGAACGCCTATTCTTTCTGGAGGCATTGAGTAGGCTATCATAATATTGCTTCGACGTTCTTGTTCGTACCCTTTGAAACTGGCATCCTTAGGTAGTTCTGAGGTTAGCGGTTTGTAAGTGAAAGTAACTCCTTCCGGCTGAGTTACTACTAACGTCTTATGTGCATTCTCGGTTCCAACAGTACTATTCTTCACGAAACTTTTTACTACATCTATTGCACCCTCATCCCAATCCCCTTCTAAGATGATAATAGCAGAAGGCATGCCGAAGTTCCGAAAGAATGCTAAATTATAATCTCGTTGGCTTATCGCTCCCATTACGTCGCCAATAGCAGAAAGCACATCTGGTGCACCATAATGATCAGAACGAGGATAATAGTTCTTGTGAAATATCAATTCATTAGCTTTGTCAGCACTACCAGATGTCTCTTTTCCATCCTTCGATGTAATGTCTTTCTCGTAACCGAATCGCTTGAACCAAACCTTTTTGGTATTACGAATTTGGCAATACTTATTTTTATCTTGATGAACCTTCAGAGTGTAAGCAGGTACATGATAAACTTCTGCTACGCCGTCAACTTTATCTCGAATAACTTCCAATCCAAACCAACCAACCGAGCCAAAGTCGATAAGTAATTCTTTCAGCACAGCACGAAAGGAGCTCTCTGGATTAGGGTGAGTTAAAAAAGCATTGATCCTTTCGAGTTCTGCTGTATTATCCTTCTTACCATCTTTCAGTTGGACTGACCAACCAAGTCCGGCAACATCGATAGCGATCTGTCTAACGCAACGAGCGAATATAGGATTCGATTCAAGCAGAGTCAAAAAGGTTGAAGGAGGAAAAGGTGGATTAACTAAACCCATCTGGCTCAGGAACTTCTGTTCTTGCTTAAGCTGCTTGGAGCTTTCCTTTTTCGCTTTAACAAGAAGATCGTAAGCATAGAGGCCTTTAGTTGTTTGAACAAAGACTTGACCTTTTTTCTTTTCTTCAGCCATTATCGATACTCTCGTTCTCCTGGTGATGATTACAAGTACCTAAAGGATTCACTTGCATGCTTCGTTTCCAACACCATGGAACTAATTCCATTACTTCTGGATTGGTTTCACATTCATCACACTCATTACAAGGTGGTCCTGCTGGCTTCGGGTCTATGTACCCGTCAGAATCTATTTCTTGCTCTTTCAACATAGTTTAGTTCCTTGAAATCCTGTTGTCGTCGTATTATACCCTACTGTTTGAACCCATACATACCGCCGCACAACAACAGGTCTCAGCACTACCGATCGCCGAGGTTTGTTTTTTCCGGTTAGCAGCTCATAGGCAGCAACCAGCCTCTTGAATTTTGATTCATCCCCACCTTTGTCTGGATGCAGCAGTTTGGCTTTCTTTCGATAAGCCTCTTTGATAGCGTCCGCTGAAACTATCTTCAAGTCTAAAATACTTATAGCTTCTGTTAGGGTCATAGCTTTCTAGCTCCTACTTGTTGAGCTGCGCAGCCAACACAGCTATTCGCCGAGCTATCTTCTTCAGCACTTTCACATAAACAATTTTAAAAGGCTTCTTTTTCATGCTGAGTTTCCTGCAAGCCATTTAGCGAACAAATATACAACAGGAAGTATAGCTGCCATCGATAGAGGCAAGCAAATATAAAGCCAATACTTCTGCCACCAAGACTCTTTAGAATACGTCCACTCAGATGTACTATTTGGATAACTTGTAGCTGCCATTATGCCGCCACCACGCTTCCTTTCTTTCTTGGTCTTAGAACAGTATACAGAATATACCGCAAAGGATCGAGACAATGATCATCCTTCGCAAGAGGAATGTCTGCTGGATCTCTTGAAACAGAACCTTTTGGATATCGGTACATAGCAAACTCTCTCGCTGTATTGCGGCAAGTGTTGACAATGTAAAGACTCGGCTTGCCATTCGTCTTAACTTTAAGCTTACCTTGCACAAGTTCAATCCCACGAGCTACATCTTTCCTTGCAGTGAAAGTAGGTATACCAGCTGTCCGCAACTCGTTCCGGTCCTCAGCATTTTCAGGATCAGCAAAAGTTCTTTCATATCTTTCGCCAACACTTCTCGCTTTCATATTAGCGATATGCTCCTGAATGCCTGTTTTGGCGCGGTAGTATTCGCGATACACATACCAATTCTCATCCTTATCTCTCGCCACCCATAAACAAACGAAAGGATTCGTAAAGCCGAAATCGATTCCGCGATATAAAGTCCAGTCGGATGGAATCTTGAAAGGCTTTATGACATGTACCTTACGGCTGAAACTTCTATATACTGCTCCGTAATAACTTGCGAACAATCCTTCAATCCTGGTTGCCTGCACTTCTTCTGGCCATTCAGCAATCTTTTCGTCAATTCTTTCGTCAGTTATGTATCCACCTCGACTCTTTCGGTTGTCGTTCAAGTTGAGATGAAACACTTCGTCGGTGGCAGGTAGTTCCTCTATCCTTTCTTCCAACAGAGTTTGAGGAACAATTGGTGTCATACTCCAACTAAGCGTGCCTGACGTCCTCATTAATCTTGTTTGGGTTTCGTCAAGTATACCTTGGAAGTCGTGAAGGCACTGTTCGTCGTAATGAGCAGATTGAATACCCGGCCTACCTTGAAACAATGTTCGTCCTTGGTTGAATGCTTTGAATTCGATGAGGTGCCCAGTATCCAAAGACACCTTACGAGGTACTTTGTCTTGACCGTAACGAATGTCAACAATATGGTACGCAGGAATCATCTTCTTCAAATATTCTTCCCACAGAATATCTCGCACTTGTTCCCATGTCTCAATGGCGACCCAATGAATGCCGGTAGAAACTTTGCTGAAAGGATGCACATCAAGAACGATTTGGGCGAGGTCCATCATATTGAGATATGTCTTGCCGGACAGGTTACCTCCAAATAGCCAGCGGACATAAGCCAACGACATAGCAAAGCGCCGCTGATCCGCGCTAAGTGGCTGATGCAAAGCAATAGCTCTACCAACCTTTCGTATTTGTTCAAGACTTAGTATCAATTTCATACCGTTGCCTTAGTACGTTTTGAATCTCGCTAGACTCTTCTTCCGACATCTTGCCGACAGCTAATCCGCCAACCACTTCAACTGCTTTGAGGCTTGGGTATATCCTTCCCATGAGTGCAATGGCAAGTGCGGTGTCATCGTAACTTTTTTCTATCTGGTGTTGTAACCAGTTGTTGTTAAGTTTCGTTTCGACTCGTTTGATTGCTTCCTTTAATTCTTGTATTCTGCCTGGTCCTTTAGCTCGGCCAGCAGGATTACCTGAAACGCCTTTGACGAACTGTCCGTTCTTCCGCCGATCTTCTGGAGATACAACAGGCTTACTTTTCTTGCGCTGCTTGTTACCAGTCTTTGCAGGCTTAGTTGTTATCTTCCTTGCTTTCATAGTCGAGTCCATTCAATATATGGCTCCATTTTAACCCACTTCCACGCCAAATTGCAAAAGAAATCATAGGGCTATTTGCAGATATAACCCTTAACCTCCGCATTTACATGGACTAAAAATTTTTCAGGAATTTGAAAAAAGATCTCAACCTCACATTCAAATTGGCAAAATTATTTCTTGCCAGTGAGTGAGCCTCTTTTCAAGTGCAGCAGTTATTTCTGGACCGAACCATTCCTTGTCATTGATCCTTTTGCCTTTGACTTCTATTTTACCATCAGACAAACGCACCCATTTGTTTTTTTCCGGTAACTTTTCTTCTATGAGTATCCAACGATGTTTTTTCATCGTCTTGTAAAGTTCTTGATATAGTTTTATTTCTTCGTCCTGTTGATTGATGATAACTTGACTTATCACTTCCATCACATCGCCAAATCCAACCATTGTTCTGTCTCCTATAAAATTTCAGTCTTTTGAGATTGGCATTTCAACCGTACTTGATAATGTTTTGCTTCTGCTTTCGAACATTTAAGAGCATCAGAGAACTTTGATGTCCACAGCGGTTTGTTCGTTTTCACATAGCCTACAAAAAACTTCCTTGTTTTTTTATTTCTTATCTTTGACATAATTTTACATAATCTCCATAGACTAACCATTGACTGAGATACAAGAGCCCTTTCAATCTCCTTGATTACATCCAATTTAAAGCACCCAGCGTCCAGATGTAGCTCATATCGCATCCAATTGAACCCATTGCACCGCAAGCATGTCTCAACGTCTCCAGTTCAAGACTATTTGCACGTCTGCCCTTGTCATGTCTAACGATGCTGTTCGGTGCATCCAGTCATGAACCACGGTCTTGTAAGCAGCATCAACATTATGTCTGCCTGTACTTTCAAAATATATTTTCTGTCCACAAAAACTTGTGCTTGTGAAAATATACTTGTATTTCTTTAATTTACATTTCATTCGTCTAATGCCTTACAATCTAATTGTATCGGATTCTCATTTATTGCAAGTGTATGTCGCAACGCTTCTTCCCATCCCATTTTCCAACAAACAAATTCAATCGTACAAGAAGTATATGGACTTGTACAATAATTCGTCCCTCGATTAAACGCACACATGCCTTCATCGAATTCCTTTTTCATGCTACATCCCTTTAAATTTCTATTTCTATTCCAGAATCTTTTCCTGTTAATTTCTTTTTATGATATTCCATTCGGGTTTTTCCAAAATGTTTTTCTGCTCCTACTTGTGAAAACCATTCACCACAGTATAAGCATCGATATGTGAGTCGGAGAGGAATTTTACTTCCGTTGCGTAAAGGTATCATTCCTTCTTTGATTGCTAAAGACATCTGTCTAAAAATCCATTCTTCTTTTCTCCATATCGCATTCTTTATTTTCGCGTGCAACTTACAATATTTCTTTATTCCTCTTGTTTGTTTCTCCCAATCAATTAAATCTTCCATAGAATGCTTTTCAGCTAACAACGCTATTGATTTAAAATTTATGTTTTGAAAAACAGAATTATCTAACATGTCGCTTGCCTCCATCAATTATATAGTAAACCCCCTAAGGGAATAGGCTTTTTGAACTTCCAAGAAAAAAAGAAATTACGGTCACGTTTAATGATAATTAATTTTAATTCATCTTTTTTAAATGGGAACTTCAAAAAAGGCCACCTTGCATGTTACCCACAAGACAATACATATGCCTATACAGTTACCATGTTTTTCGATATAATTCATAAGTCTTTTCTCCTTCTAGCTTTAAGTAGTTTTTCACCAAGTTTAACGAAAGCGAATAAAGACTCCATCTTTTTCGTCAATTTCCATTTTATGCTAGGACGCCCTTTTAATTTTGTATGCTCAATCGACGCTTGATCGATGATTCCCAACAGGTGTAAATCATTGATTTGACTGGAAATTGTGTACCATCCTAATCGTGTCCTTAACTGGATTTCCTTAATTGTGGCCGAACCACCAGTTTTTGCGATGGTCGATAAAATCAATAAATACATCTTTCTGGATGTGCTGAAAGCTGTATCTTCAACAAGTAAATAGTCCTCATATTGAACGGATTTATGCCCCATTACTAAGGCTATAAACCTCGCAAGTTTGGCAAGCTGTTTTGCAATTCGTGTACCAATTTGTGGAGAGGGCATATACGAAACTTCGCGATTACCGAATTGCTCGCGGTCAATAACAGTAGTCAGCATCGAAGTCAGCTGGCTGAGAGCAATAATTCTTTTCTTAACCCACTCAGGAAGGCGAGGCAAATCTATCTTGCGAGCTAAGAAATTCTTGGCTGCGAGTTCCAACTCTCTGGCCATTAAATCTTCCTTGCCACTGTCACTCATTGCTGCTTCAATCTGGGTAGTAGTATCTTCATTGATGTTTTTAAAGATCTCGAACTTCAGAAATCGTTCTCCTAACATGGCTTTTTTATCACCGTGAACTGCGGGAGTAACACCTGCGAGCATTGAGAAATGCAGGTTGTCATAAATACGTTCAACAGCATTGCCGAAAGTCCGGTGGACCTGACCATCAAAAGCTCCTCGCAAGGTTGAATAGATTTCGTCTTTATCTCTGCTTTCAAGAATTTCAGTAAAGTCTTTCCATACACAGGTTTTGTTGTTCCACTTCGGAAGTAAACTTGGATCAGGCTTGGTCTTGAATCCTGAAACTATTGATTTCGAAGTAACGTTGCTAACAAAAACAGATTGAGGATTCCTCCTCAACGATATCAGCAACATAGTTTTACCTGATCCTGACGGACCTACAATATACATCCAGAGAGGATCGCCTGCCATTTTTGTCGAGAGAACAACAGCGAACATAATTTTTAGAGCGTTGACAAGATCAGGACTCATGTCTGCCCATTTTTTATAGACAGTTAAAGTTTCATTGAAACTTGGAGGATTTTCAAGAATGTCTTCCTCCTTTTCAACTTGATCTTCTTCATCGAGATACCTAGAGAGTTCTTCAGGTTCGACAACGTATGCTCTCAAATTTTTGAGGATTTTCTTTGGGCCTATTTTTTCTTGGATTTGTTCTCGGATGAAATCACGAACATCATAACTTTTAGGGAATCTTGCTGGCCATGAGAGTACTTCGATCTCTTCAGGATTGTCTTTGAGTTTATGGAAGGCTTTAACGCTTCCTGCCTCTCCAGGAGAATCGTTATCATAACAAAGAATAATGTGATAAGGTTTCAAATCGTCAATCCATTCATCTTTGAAAGTGTTCTGGCCAGGCACTGCTACAACGCCTACGTTAACGACTCCTGCTCGCCACAAGAGCCATGATAGAGCGATCGCGTCCCATTCGCCCTCACAGATGTATATCGTCGAGCCTGCATCCAACCGTGAAGCCCTGTACCATCCATAGAGTTGAGCCTTGCACCCTGCAGTTGATTTCATAGGATTCTTCTTGTCTTTCGGATTCCATCGTCGAATATCTCGACAAGTCTTTTTTTCCGAAAGGACAGGCAGGAGCCAATGTTCACCATTCCAGCCTAACCGCCAATCACGCAGAGCTTTGACTGGAAGACCACGGTGTTTGGCCAACTCTCGGTACTCTTCAGTCGTTGTTGATTCGTATACAAGATTTGAATATGTTTTCAAAAAAGTATAAGTGTTGCCTTCTTCACTACAACTCTTGCAGCTGAAAAGTCCTGTTTTTTCATTGACATAAAAATGATCTTTCCTATCACAAAGCGGACAACGTCCAACATATTCATCGCCTAACTTTTTGGCCTGATTAAATCCAAAACAGAGATACGGTTTTATCTTCCTTGACACGTCCATATGCTAATCCTTTTACTGTTTGAGTTCATCCATTTGTTTCTGCAATTTTTCTGCTCTTAATTCTGGATTTACCAAGAATACGTCTCCATAATCAGTCAATATCATGTAGGTGAGTTTTGGATTGAAATACTTCTTTCCTTTTATAAATGTTTTCAATTTTTCAATGTGCTTCAAGTACCATTCATCAGTGTTTCTGAATTCAATTGGTAATTCTGCCATTGGATCAAGAGCATTGAACCAATCTACCATTACAAAAGGAACTACATGACCTCCATCAAAACAATAACCTGATGGAAATATCGAAGGCACACAGAATACTCTCAAAAAATTAGTTGCATCTGTCACTTTGAATTTCATTTTCGTTGTCCTTGTCCTCTATTATCTGTTGGTGGATATTTTTTCGCTTTCTCAAATACACGTTCTATTGCAAGTTCAATAGGAACAGTTTTTCTATCGACGTCTATTTCAGGCATATGCTTGCAGTGTATGATCGAACTTATACGATTCACATAATGCAACCGTTTAGCTATCATTTCATGTGACAAATGAAATCGATATCGAAGCAGATAACATGCTGCACAAGCAACGCATATTGCGCCTCTTCTTTTAGATCTCTTTCTGGGATCAATTCCCGTTGCAGTACACAACAAGTCTATTGCTTGTCCCGGAGAATCTATTATTGTAATTGTTTGCGTAAAAAAAGTATCGCTTTTTCCAGTAATTGTCTTTTCAATTATGTAATGCTTAGCTAGAAGTTTATGGATCTCTTCTGTATCAGACAATAATTCTGAAACAATCGCAATTTTAATCATGATACAAGATCAATCCCTTCTTCTCTGAAGATTTCAATTAAGATTTTACCGGCTGAACTGAATTGCGGTGATGCAACAAGCATGCCTGATAGTACTTTCAATTCACCAATTATCTTATTAGAAATAGTCATTCGTGACTGGTCTTCATAACGTTTAAGAGCACAAGAAGCTTCGAACAACAAAGTTTGACTGGCTGAAGGTTGAATTTCACTTCGTCGTAAAGCTTCGTAAATTGCTGCACTTTGTTCAATTATTTCTTTATCTGATTTCATAATGTCATTCTCCTATATTTCTTTAAACAACCTTTGCACCACATTTTTGGATGATGAATTTCTTTAAAACTTTTCAATGAAACTCGACATTTTCCACATGCTTTGGTGTGACATAATAATCTCGTTGGTTCTGTCAAGAAAATATGTATTTTTCCCAATTTTCGCATTGAAATTTTATGTGCTTTTTGTTTTTTTACTCCTCCGAATAACGCATTGTTTTCCGGTACAATATGGGTCTTTACTTTTTTCATCTTTGCAAATATTTCGCTATACGGTCAACAGGTATTTTTCTTGCTTCAATACCGCCTATTACATGTGCATTGCAAATCCAACACAATAATCCTCGCACTTTTCTTGTTTTGTGATCATGGTCAATACAAAAGAAATTGTATCTGCGACCAGGATTTTTTGTTCCGCATAATGCACATCTGCCTTTTTGTTTTTTCAAAAGTTTATTGTAGTCTTCATTGTCAATACCGTATATTTTTTTCAATCCAATGTTTCTTTCGCAGTATTTGCACATGCAAGGTCTAGCTTCAGGAAATTCTTCAGTCTTTTTGTATTTTTCACATTGTTGACAGTATTGATATCCTGGTTTGGCTTGTAAAATTTTTCTTTGATTTGCCAAAGACAACTTGCTGCCATCTTTTATGAGTATATCAGCATATGCATCGCCATAATTTTTCCACCTTCTATAATGTGTGCGACAATACTCTTTTTTACCCCATCTTTTTCTTGAGCAACTTTTAACTTTGCATTTCACAATATTACCTTTGTTTTTTCATTCCATCTTTTAACACATTTCTCTACATCAACAATCATTCCTATCGGGAAAACATCATCGAAATCTTCCATGATTCGTTTGATTTCTAAAAGCACACTTTTGAATACATGTTTTTTCCAAAACTCCGGAACAAGTTCATCATGAACTGTCATCACCAAATGAATGTCTAGTTCCAGTTCTTTCAGATATTTAGCAACACGAGTCAGACTAATTTTCATCATATCTGCTGCGCTTCCCTGAACCATATAGTTCACACTGATGTAAGGTTTGCTCCGATTAATTACAAGTCTTCGGCCGAACGCGTTAATGATATAACCATCCATTCTTGCTTGATCTGATAATTCAGTAATATATTCATCAATCCGAGGATAAAGCTTTGCATAATCATCAAGAAATTGTATGGCTTCAAGATAGGAACATTTCAGCAGATCCATGATTGCATTCGCTCCACCTCCGAAAATCTTAGCAAAGAAAATCATTTTGCTTCTTGCTCGACATGTCTTTTTATGAAGACTAGCTTCTGCTCTTTCAATGTCCCAAGCGAAATCAGACATCCAATCTGCTGCGATTAAAATTTTATCATCATCATCCAAAGCTGAAACTTTTTTGATTTCATATTTTTTCCAAAGCTTGCGCACATCTTCATTCTGGCCATCACCAGTACCATCTAGTTCCAGAGCATGCGAAGCAGCATCAATAGCACGTGGATTATCTTTTCCGCCCCATGCCTTGTTAGCGGTAAAAGTATGTATGTCAAGTCCTTTTGCGATTGCATCAAGTAAAATCTTTTCTTGAGATACTTCTGCAAAAATTCTCGGCTCTTGACCTTTCCAATCAAAATGAAACCAGACATATCCTTCGCGAGGGCCAAAAGGCTCTCTAGCTTGAATTGGTTCAGGTGATCTTGTAGTTAAAGCATCTGCTGTGTTTTGAAAATTCGGACGACGACAAGAAAATCTGCCTGTTGCTGGTCCGACCTGATTGAAGTCTGGATGAATGACATATTCTTCTGGAGATATTGTGTCGTGACGAGCAAAGTATTCGTATTTTAGAAAGAAGTTGCTCAAAGCTTTAGCTGATGCTCGATATTTGAATAAAGCTTTGACCACAGGATGAGCTACATACTGATACAAAGCATCAATATTTACTTGAGGTTGTCCATCAGGAAATTTCTTGGAAGGATTTGTTCGTCTTGTTACTGGTAATTTTAGTTTGCTGTAAATAAGCTTTCCACATTGCTGCGGAGATTTAATATCGAAATCAGGCCATGCCGCATGTTCGACAATATGTTGCCAATATTCAGCTGCTTCTTGGTGTCTCTTTGTTTCAATTTCAACAACATCGAGATCAGTTCGAATTCCTCGACTTTCCATTGCATATGTTACAGGCCAGAGTTCCATTTCCCTTTCATAAACGTGCATTAAACCCATTTCTTCTAGAGCTTCTCGATAGAACATTTCTAAAAGGAATGTCCGTTCTGAATCATTGATGTTGTATATTTCGCATAATTTATTTTCAGGATTCAACTTCCTGTTGAGCCAATAATCACCTTCTACATCTTCGTGAATTTGCCAGCCTAATTTTTTTGCTTGTCTCCGACATTTGATCGTTGCTTTTTTCAGCAGTTGTTGATCATCACTAGAATAATCTAAGTATTTTTCGCTAAGAGGTTTCAATGCATGCTGTTCAGCAGAATTGAACACGTGCGACATGAACATAGCGTCGTCAATCGGGAATACTGTCTTGACTCCGTGCCCTTCTTGCATCATACGAATATCAAATTTAGCATTGAAGAAAACTTTTTTGATTTTTTTATTGCCTAGAATGTCAGCGCAGAGTTCAAGCTCAAATGGATCTGGAATAACAGTACGTGTCCATTCGTCAACAAACCACTCGAAATATAAAGCATTTCCGTCTTCATTGAAAAAATTTATAGCATAAGGCTGATCGCCATTCCAAACTTCTACTCCGGTAGTTTCCGTGTCGATCGCGAGTACTTTAGCACAAGTGAATTCCCTATAGTTTATCATGGTATTCTTCATAGATAAAAGCCAGAATTTCACGTTGACATTCCGGAATTCTTTCGAGTACGCTGTATATGCTCTTTTCTTTCGCTGCTTGTATGAGATCTCTAAGTGGAGCACACTCTAATATCAACGCAGTAGTTCCCCACTGAAGCGCTATAAAAGGCTTATGAATGCTGCCTCCAATAATAACAATCGTGTAGGTTATCATATTTTTTCTCCGGTATCAACATTACGCTGCCATAACTTTCCATAATCAACACGCATTTTTTCCTTTAAAGGCATTTGATTTTCAGCACAACAAGTCCATTTATTTGTATCTGATTGCCAGAACCAACAAGTTGTACTTTCTGGAAAAACTTCGTTGGAACAATCCAATGCTTCTTCATGGTAATGGTTCAAGAACAGAGGACAAGGTGGCAACGGATCAACATCACCTTCGATCCGAGCATAATTATTTTCGCAGAACAAGCAGCCATGAAATTCGTCGCCTCGCATACACGGCGGAGTAACCAGCTGACGGAAAACAGGATTGAACTTACATAATTCATTCACCATACCTTCAATCACAGGCCTCCAAAGACCAAGCTGCAAAATCCAACAGCCACGTTTGCTCATGATGTGTCTGATTGCTGCCAAATTTAATTTCCAAACGATACGGTGAGCAGCGCCAAGAGGAATAATATTGCGAGCATCTTCACGAGGGATACCAGCAGCAACAAGTTTTGAATATGTTATTCTGGTATTGAGCATATGTTTTGCATAAATGCCATACGGATCTGTACCCTTTTGAACGCTTTCAGGGACAAAGTATTCGAAATTGCTCATGTCCAAAACACGCATACTCTGGGACCAGAAACTTGAGTCAGCCAAATCAGGTACGAGATCGCAGAATTCTTGACCAGCAACCTTTACGCCAATTCTGTGACGGACAAGTTGTTCTCTAAGTGAAATTGGAATATCCTCAAGCACAAAAATGAAATCAATCATTTCCGCCAGAGGAATATCTTCGTTAATAATTCGTTCGAAGAATTTGTTGAGATCTGCTTTTTCCAAAAGTTGATTGCGAATTTTTCCCAGCGATTCTTGGCCTCGGCTTAACTGCCAGATCAACCAAAGATTCGATTCCATGTTCTCTGTCTTAGTTAGTAGTGTGACTTTCATTTTATTTTTCCCTTTCCAATTGAAGTGATTAATATATCTTTACATTTTCGACAAAGTCTCAAAGCTTTTAATTCTTCTTGACCGCCTCGGAGAACAATTCTCGCAACGAAAACGAATCCTTTTTCACAAGCTGTGCATTTTTCTTGAAATATTCGCTTTGATTTTAATGAGTTAGTTTTCATCTTATATCCCATCCAATACTTTTAGAATCTGCAACAGCTGCTGCTGGATTTTTTGTTCTGAGTTGCTTCAATCGCTTAATCCAATAGCGACCAGTTTCGCTCTGAAACCAAGGATCGCCTGCAGCGGCGAACCGGAGACCTTTGAGCAAATCAAAATGGCTCAGCGAGTCAATGTGCGATTTAGTTCTTGGGCCTAAGTTCATCTTCTGCGCTCCTCTTAACTGAGTTCACTGGCTACTTGGTCGATAAGAGCTTTCAATAAATGTCTGTGACAATGTGGATTGTCCTCCTTTTCATAACACAATAAAGTTATGTCTTGAATCAACGACAATGTGGCTAGCTTCTTGATAGCTTGCGCTGCTCGCGGGAGTTTCATTTTGAGCAGGTATAACTCAGTGTACTTCTCCCAGGTTATCTGCCCCGCACGGTATCCGTAAACCATATGCTGATAAGGAGGCAGATATACTTCCCATACTGCGTTGTGAGTAGAAAGATAATATTTTGACGGCAGCTTATAACTAACAACAATCCGTTTGCCATCACTGAGTTCTGATTTGTCAAACAAGCTCTTGGTCTTTACCATGATCCTACACCTCTTATATCATCTATTTCTAAGCACCAGACTCTTGACTGCTCTCATATCTGACCTGCTCCTGTGCAATGGTCTCAAAATGTGACGAAATCAATTGTAGGCCGTTTCTGGGTCTTGCATAAGGTCAGCATTTTCTTGCTTGAATTCCCTGAACTCGTTAATGATTTTTTGAATCTGTCTTTCCTCTTGGCTGAAAGGATTGAAAGAACTTCGGTAAGCAACTATTGCTGCTAAAGCTTTTTTGTCTTTAGCTCGTAAAATAAAAACCGGTTCATCGAGAGGTACAATTTCATGAGTCTCTTTAACAACCAATCTACAATTTGTATCGATCTCAAATATATTGTTCTTCATTTTTGTCCTTTCTTATGGAATTGCAAGTTTCGTTTTATCAGCAAGATCACTAGCAAGATTGATGCATAGTTGTTTGTACTGACAAAATTCTCGGCATGTCAACTCCATGCCATAAGTAGTTGGTGTATACGAATTATAAATATCTATTAGATCTTGTTCAAAAATATTGCCCATACAGAATTTTTTCTGGACTGTAATTGCTTCTCCACCAACCAGACAACATGGAAAAACATCGCCATTCGGTTTTATGTGGAATCCAAGCCGACTTGCCCAACAACGAACATGCTGGTTCACGGAAGATTCACATTCCTTTCTTGTCTCAGGTATGCTTTCAGTAAAACTTGTTGCGACCGATGCGTTAGTTGCAAATTCTTGAGCCTGTTCCCAATCATCCCAGAATTTTCTGTCAAGCTCCATGCCTATTCCTGCCATTATTATGATTTTACGGATTGCTAATCCTTTAAATTGTAAAGTATCAAGTAAAGCCAAGAGAGGAAATAATTGTTTTATAGTTGATGGATATATCGTAATGATAATTGCCAAATTCGGATGATTAAGTTCTTTCAAACGAGTTAAAATTGTATCTGGACAATTTTGATGATCGCCTCGTATAAAAGTATAAGTTTGAGCAGTGAGAGCATCAAGAGAAACACGAAAATCTTTAATTGTTGTTCGCCACAGATCAGGATGCTTAATATCTCTTGCTAATGCTGTACTGACTTGAAGATCAATATCAATCTTTTCTACTTGCCACCAAAGCAAGAACTTATCTAACCATTGCCATTTCTGCGGATCACCGCCAGTTATCGTAAGGTGTTCGAACATTGGAAAATCGTTTAGCAATTCTTGAACAATTTTCTGTATTTGTTGAAGAGTTAATTCTTTGTGGCGATAATCAGTATCACGCCAACTGGAACAATATTTGCAGTGTTGATAACATTTACTTGTAACTTCTATTTGCCCAGATACATAACCAACTTGAGCAGTAGCAAGTTTAGCATACAATTTGATATCATCGCGAATCTTCATTCTTTAATTCCTTTCGAATTTGCATCAACAGTTTCCCAAGTTGATTCCTACCTTTAATGCTTTCGCACTTCAGACAAAAACAATTGCCCCAGTAATTATCGTGCCAATGATTTCCTTCTTCTAAAATGGCATCTTCAGTTGCAGATAATTTAATAGCCAATCTTGCATTCTGTCTAAATTTCAACCTAAGAACGACAAGCATATGCAGATTTCTTTTTTGTTTCCAATTTGATTTAAGATCCCAAACTCTCCTCCCTAATTTTTTAGCTTGTCCCGGAGTTGCTGCACGTCGTATCTTTTCTTTCATTATTGAATTATCTGTTTTCAATCCTTGAAATAGATGTTCAGCAGTTTTCCATTTCTGTCCATCATAGACAATAGAGCAAGTAAAAAAATTACTCAAAAATCGATATCGATTCGTAAATTCATTAATCTTCATCTTTCAACTCTTTTCTGATTTCGATCGTCACGACCCTTTCTACATACCGCAAAAACTCCAAATCCTATCCAACTGCCGATTACTAATCCTGCTAGAAAATGCCACATTACGACTCCTCTCTAATTTTCATCAATAATCTTCCAATCTTTTTCATCTGCGAATTTCGCTAAATAGTATTTACAAGGTTTATGCGGATCTTGTCCAGCTATTCGAAGCTTCTGCTCTATAGAAGAAAGACAACGCTTATTGATATTGCAAGGTTTGAGTTTAAACAATTCTGAAAATCGCTCATCTACTTTCTTGCAAAGTTCTTTTTCCATTTGCTCCAATAAAGGTTGCCAATACGTAGATTGCAAAATGTTACAATTCCTCAAAACTATTGTTTGGAACATAGCACGTAAATTGCATCCAGCAGTCAAGCCAAGATTGATATGCATCGGCAAGACTCCTCTGGCCAGTGAAGGCAAAACTCCTAGCTCAAGCAATTCTTGGTAATGGTCTTGTGAATCTTTCATGGCCACTTGTTCAACTGCTTTTGCAATACTGCTCTTTCCAGGAATGTGAAAGTAATCATCCTGATCAGCAAATTCGATAGGCAAAGAAAGTTGATGGCTTTCAGAAAAGAAAGACCAATGCCTGTGTGTTCGTATTTGTGCATGCAAGCTTCGAGGTAAAACAAAAGCCCAGACAAATGTTGGCATTTCAAGCAAGCCGCACCAATCTTCTTTTAGAAGTTCCATAACGAATTCGAATTCTGATCTGGTTGCCGAATGAAATCTTTTCATTTTCGTACCGTGCTTGTTGTAAAAATAAAGTTGATGAATCATATGGAAAGGAAATTCTGTCCAATCCAATAGAACAGCAGAAAGACTTGTTCTTGCTTGTTGTTTTCCAGGACATCTGCTTTGCCAATGTTTGAGATTTTTATTTTTCATGTGTCTCCTTCGCTTTTTTAGCCATTTCAGCATATATTTTGGCATCATCATAATTGTCAGAATCAATCAAATCTTTTTCAGCAACTGCCCTGTTGAGTTTGCTTGCTGCCATCATTAAAAGTACAAGATGAGAAGGAATTGGTTCAGGTAATTTGATTTGAAAATAATTCTGTATTAAACCAGTCCAAATCAATCCAAGATTTTCATGTGCATCGACAAAATTACCATATCTTTTTTGACGTTGCTCGAAAATCTTTCGCTCTTCTTCATTTAGTTTCATCAGCAAGTATTTCTTCGAAGAGAATTGTTCCTGCTTCTTTGATCAATGGACGAAGAAAATCATATCCTGGATGCTTGAATCTATCATAATATTCTCGCATCGCAGATATATGCTCTCGCATAATGAAATTTGAAGCACGAATTTCTTCATATAAAAATGAAAGGACAGAAAGAAAGTCAGCAAACTCAAGAATTCGACCTTCGAGGCTGTCATCTTTTGCAGTTTTCCATTCCTCGCTTATAGCAAGACTGACAGGACTGGAAGGCCATAATCGATCAGCGAGATTTTCAACTCCATGTTCTGCTACAGTGTTCAATAATTGTTTCAATTTAGCATTTGAATACTTAAATGTGCGAGGTATATCTCCTGTTGTTGCTTCATCGATATCATGAAGCAATCCTCTTGTGAGAAGTTTCTTGTAATCTAAAGGACACAGTCTAGCCGTTTGTTGTATATCACACCATTTCGCAATCATAAGAGCATAATAAGCAACAAAAAACGAATGCTCTGCCACAGTTTCAGGATTCGAAACTCGACATGTTGAAAAACGATTCACATATCGAAGCCTAACTGAGTAACCTACAAGTAATTCCCTTAAGTCCAACATAATTAAGACTCCTTTCTACAATTCGTTTAAATCTCCTTGTTTGCACTGAAGTTTGAGCAGTGATAATGATTTATAGTCTTTATTTTCAACGAATTCCATTATTCTTTCAAGCTGAGCAAGACTGGAAACAACACAATCACAACCTTCAGATACCATTAAATTGAAACCAGAAATCTCGCTGTATCCAATAATGTATCTGTAAGGATCTTTCCTTGACTCGTTCAACCCATTCACAAATCCGATTTCAAAAACAGTTCCAGGATCAGGCAAGTGCGCATCTATGAAATCGATTTTTCCTTCTGGAGTTTGTGTCTTCAGCATTAATTGTTCATAAGGCGGTAACGGATAGTCAAGTAAAGCTACAACGCATTCTGCCCAATGCAATTGTTCACAATCTAACTGGAACACTTTTTGTCTCGTTTCCGCGTTTGCATTTTTCGGACATGTAATTCCATCACGCATCGGTGCCCAGCATGTGTGCCCAAGCAATTCCAGTTTATCCAAAATTGCCTGCAATATTTCTTTGCTCTGCTTATTGAAAAATGGTCCTGCGATATATATTTGTAAGCTCACTGTACAATACTCCTTTCTAAAAATAGTTAGGCTTGCGAAAAAAATCATGAAATAACGCAAGCCTAACTTAACCGTATAGTGTTAAAAGTTTCAGTTTCAGTTTCAGTTTAGAGGATGGCGATATCATCAACAGGCACAGTGACTTTCTTTTTGAGTTTTGTCACATAGACTGTTACTTCTTCGTCATCTTCATTGGTTGCTTTGACTTTGCCTGTGTATTCCTTTCCTTTGTAAGTGACTTCGACTTTTGCTCCGATTTCGAGATCCACTGTTTCTTCCTCTTCTTCAGTTGCTTCGAGCTTCGTCACGTCTGAAACATCGAGCGTCTCTGTGGTGTCATCATCGAAGTCGATAGTGATCTGGTCGTCTTTGATCTTCTTGACTGTACCCGGATACGATGTTCCGTCGATGTCGCCTTCGACCTTGTCACCTTTTTCGAGCTCGTCAGGTTCGTCTTCAGTTGCTTCAGGTTCTTCAAGATCGTCGATGTCACCTTTCACTGTCTTGTCTTCTTCCGTTTTCATCACGAAAGTGCCAGCATCTTCGTCGACTTCTGTGATGGTACCGACATAAAGCGTCTTGCCTTTTTTGTAACCAGCTTGTTTGTCCAACCAAGCTGACTCTTCGAGCTTCGTCACGTCTGAAACATCGAGCGTCTCTGTGGTGTCATCATCGAAGTCGATAGTGATCTGGTCGTCTTTGATCTTCTTGACTGTACCCGGATACGATGTTCCGTCGATGTCGCCTTCGACCTTGTCACCTTTTTCGAGCTCGTCAGGTTCGTCTTCAGCTGGTCCTTCGGCACTGATAAACTTGTTGATGAAAACGTTCTGATAGCCTGAATCGCTATTGCAAGTGAGACGAACTTTCGGCGCAGCGTCGACCAATTCAGTTAAGATCTGATCGAGATCTCCATCGTCTTGAATTTCCAAATCACTGACATCAACGCCGAAACGACTGAAATTGATAAGCAACCATTTGAGATTTTCATCAGTCGTAAGATTTGATCTCCAGTTGATGTCCTGCCCTTCTTGTTCGCCTTCTTCGACAATTGCTTGCCAGCTGATATATCGATCATTGCCTGACTCTTTCCTTTCTGCCGCAGTCAATGTAGCGATATACGGACCATTCGGTACACTCATACCAAAAGGATCACCTTCTTCTTCGAATTGCTTTTTAGCATCGCTGAACATTTTACCGATGCCTGCTTTACGATTGCTGAAACTTCTTTTCTTTTTTGCCATCAGTTTGTTCCTTTTCTGGAAAACAACAACTTATCTCTTGATTTTGATTTTGACTCTCTTCTTTTTCTTTTTCTTCTTCGGTGTCAGTTCGTCTATGGCGGTATATGTTTGTTCATTCGCGAATGCCTCCAATAAATTCTGATATGCTTGTTTAGGCGATCTGCCCATATCGATTTCTGCAATCGATTCACCATCTGGTGTACGGAAAGCTGTATCAATTCGATGACCTGCTCCAATTTCTTCATTGCCTTCGATAATCAAAACACGCTTTCTGTCCACATAAGTGTATGCTGCCCAAAGATCAATTCGTCCATTCAGAACTTCTTCTGCTTGCGTAGTTAAATAAGTCACAAGTTTATCGGTCTTGCCTCCTCCACGTGTTTTAATTTCTGCCCATTTCGAGTGGCAGTTAAATCGCGGTGCGATTCCTTTTTCATTTAAAGCAAGCAGACGTAACACCGCACTTTCAAATTCATGACGAATGAAATTCCAACTTTTTCCATAATCGTTTTCATCGTGAGGATGAACGATTGCCATTTTTTCGCAAGACCAATTGAAACAAAGATGATAAGCAATGTCAGCACCATCAATAACAACAGTCTTCACGTTCCGAGAATCTTTTTCAAGCAGATTTATATATGCCAGAAAGTGTGGCCATGAAGGAACATGTCTTTGATAAAGTGATTGACCAATTTGCAAAGGATCGAACGTCAAAAAGAATGCGTCTTCTTCTTGTGCCCACAATGTTGTTTTGCCTATTTTCTTTTCGCCATGAAGAAGCACACTGTAGTTTCGAAGATCATTGCTTATCTTAGATGGTCTTTTAGGAATCGAAACCTTTATCTGAGTTCTCTTCGTGCGCTTTTTTCCTTTTGCGCTTACTCTCGTACTACTTAGTTTTAGTTTTGCCAATTTAATTCTCCTTTCAAAAGGTGCCAGCGAGACAGGTAGGAAGCAACAGTTTCAACAAGGTTGACTGAATCAAGTTCAGTTACTTCGGCTTCCAGACTTGTTACTGCATTTTTCATACGTCGCTGTCCCTGCTGGTATTAAATATTATCTGCGAGTTCGTTATATACACATTTTCTCTGGAAGAAATTCTGCTTGGCAGCATGTACGATCAAATGATACAATTCACATCGACCGTATTTCGAAGTCAGAGCATCTGGATTCATCCAAGTTTTAATCTCTCCTTGTGACCATGCTCGAATTTCTTTGAGAACAGGATCCAGAAAAGTTCTTTGCCATTCTTCGACTTCTGACCAGTCAATTACCATTTCGATTCTTTTGAAATAATGATCTTGTCTTTTCGGATCATTGACATCTTTTTCGACACGACCAAGAAGCTGTTTGAGCGTTTCAGTTTTACCTTGTCGTAATCCTGGACGACGAACAATGTTATATAAAACTCCTTTCGGTTTTTTATTGTACTTCAGTTTTATGGCAAGAAGATAAAGCATGCATTGAATATCAAGAGGCAGAAGTTCCATGATTTCATCTTCTTTAATTACTGATAAGCATTTAGTTTCAAAAAGCCATAAGCCGCTCTTCTTATCTATGAAGACTCCATCGAACTTGCCTCGTAGAAAAAGCTGAATAATTTTCGTTATCACTTTACCAAGAGCATCGAGTTGTTGAACTTTGAATTCATATGGTTCTTTCCAGGTTTCTTCAAAGGACATCCATTTCTTCACACGAACAACATCGCACCCCATTGTATATTTCTGGTCGGCATAATCTCCTCGCCATCGTTTTAAATACGCAGGCAGAACTTTTTCTGCGAGACCAAGAACATAATCCATTTGTTCGGTTTTTTTAACTGTCAGTTTAGGATTCTGCTTTTTCCAGAGACAATAATATGAATCAACAGCACGTTTAATTGATGCTGTTCCTGAAGGTTTTTTAAATTGTTTCTGCAAAGACCATGGAATCAACCAATGAAAGCACGAACCGAATTCTCGAAAGATTGGGTCATTTTTTGATGTCCAAAGTTCTTTGTATCTGAGACGAGTTTGTTCGCGACAATTGATGTAAGAATGGATGAAACCTTGACTGACCCCATCTCTGTTGAAATCCCAGCCTTTCTGCTTAGTTTTTTTCTTTTTTATTTTCATCGCAGAATCTTCGGTGCCTTTCCGCCTATATGTACTCTGACGCCTACCTGTGTCGCGGACTTTTCCATTATGCAAAGTGGAAGACTGTTCAAGTGCCGTTCAGCAGCAAGCGCAAAATCTTCAGGAGTCTCTTCTGCTGCAGGTTTAGGTACTGTCAATATTATTTTAGCAAGTATTTCTATTCTCATCAGTCCACCTCCTTATTTTTTGATTTTTCTAATGACGATACCGCCAAAAACTTCAGGGTATTTTTTTCGTGCGCAACTAGTACAAGTCCAAAGATCATCTCCAAAATGAGCTCCACCACCTTGAATGACAGTCCAGTGAATATTTAATTTGCATAACAATTTGTGTATTAATTTTTTCATTAGAAAATTCCTCGTACATAGAGACCTATGCCAATCGCGTCATAAGCATGGCTTTCAGGTTTCAAATATTCAAGTCTTGATTTCAGCAAGATTTTTTGGATGCGTTTTTTGACAATTTTTTTCGGTAAATTTCCCTTCCATGCATTCACTCCAACAGGAAGGAATTCACATTTATAAGCATCAGCTGCCAAAGCAATTTGTCCAACATTAAAAGCCAATTTAACTATGCTTCCACTACCGGCAGCAACTTCTCCACCAGCCGAACTAAAATGAGCAGGCCATTCGCATGCAATAGCATCAGGTTTCAATTTTGAAATAATGTCACCCAACTGATGTATCGTACTATGGGTGTCTCGAAAGAAATCTTTGGAACGTTTATGCGGTTTAACGATTCCGCATCTCGTAGGATACTTTCGATTTTTCGGCCAATACGCATATCCTAAAACAATTCCTGGATCAATCGCGAGCAGTGACTTTGTTAGCATAATATTCTCAACTTGTATGCGCTTTTATTGTTATTTCGATTTGTTTCGGCTTGCCTAACTGTTCATAAGATTTATTGTGCAAATAAAATCCTTTACCGACTTCACTGTCCTCATCTGGATTATCATATCGTGCAACTTTTGTGCATTCCTTTTTCAACGTCAATGTCGTTGTTACTGTATTTTCTGCCTTTGCCATTTTAGTTTTCTCCTTATTCTTTTTTCAAAATTTTCAATAATTTTATGCGCAAATAATTTCGCATTCATATTTTTAGTTCTAAGAGCCGAATAAATATCTTCATCAATTGTATTTTCTGTGAGTACATCAATTATCAACACAGGTTCTACTTTACCGGGATGAATTATTCGGTCTTCAGATTGTCTTCGTTCTTCATGCTCGAAACTGTTGCTGTAATAAATTGCTGTTGAGGCACAAGAATAATCAAGTCCAAACTTGCCGCATTTTAATTGAACAAGCAAGCATCGAAATTTACCTTTTCGAAATCTTTTTATTGTTCTTTCACGTTCAGCAGGGCTAACGTCACCATTAATAAAATCGTTTGAAATATGCTTCGTATTCAGCCAATGATGAACGAACAATATTTCAGATGTAAATCTAAACCAGATCACACATTGTTGATCCGCTAATTCATTTTGTAACAATCCACTGATTTCTTTTGCTTTGTGAGGCGAACAATATTCTGCTTCTTCAGGTTGTCCTCCAGCTAATCTTGCAAGCCAAACTCTTGTGACAATAGTCCATTTTGTTTCTCTGTTGCCTAAAGCAAAATCTTTTTCAATATTATCATATTCTTTTCGTATATGCGAAGGTAATGTCACGTATCTTTTTTGATAGATCTTTTTCGAACCAACGCCTGCTTGCTTTCGTGTCAAAGAAAAAGTATTCACGGAAATGCTTTTTTTAATTTTCGAAATCGTTTTTTTACGAGGTTGCCAGTTCCATTGTGTTCCTTGTTGTCTGAAATATTTGTGACGAAATTCCCAAAAATTTCGGCATCCTAAAAAATCGCCATAAACAAAAGCCATTTGTTCGAAATAATCCATCGCGCTTTCTGGATTAGGAAGACCAGTTAAAATACATCGATATTGAACTTCATCAAAATACTTGAGGCACATTTTAGTTCTAAGTGCTTTTGGATTTCGAATAAATGTTGATTCATCAAGAATAACACAATCCCAACGATAGTCAAAAATAGCTGAAGGCTTTCTGCTTTGATGAAGGCTTTCGTAATTTGTAATGAACCAGTTCACATCATCGTCTTCAAGAATTTGATTTTTAGTTTTCCAATCGCCTGTAAGCAAAGCTGAAGAGTGTTGTTCAAGAAAAAGCTCTTGTTGCCAAACAGGACAGACGGCCAAAGGAGCAACTACAAGAATCCTGCCGAACAACTGCGAAGCCCAACGAATAGCTATTAAAGTTTTTCCCAGTCGCATCTCCATAAAAAGAACAATTAATTTACGTGGAAATGCCCAAGTCAATGCCCTTTGTTCGTAATCATATAATTTTCTTTGATGCATCTTTATTCCTTTTTTCTCATGGACTTAGAGCCATCTTAAGGCATTTCCACCTATGCGGCAAATGGAATTTCTCAAATTCCTGCTTGGAATTTCTCAACCCGGTCATTTACCTTGATTTGTGGCCATCAAATTCCAACGACCCCAGCGTCTCGCCCAGCTGATTCGCAGCCAGTCCGGCCCAATCGCACCGGCCCAAGGCTGAAAACCGGCCAGCGGCGAGCCTCATGTCGAATTTGGGCATGCTTTAGGCTGGGTTAACCGGTTTTCGGCTTTTTGAATTGAAAACACTATAAAGGCTGACATAACTGGCTGGCTGGCTCATAACAATGTTGCTGCTGATTCTACCTGCAACCTCTTCTTCTTAACATTGCTTCTGAAACTTTGCTGCCAAGTATGCCAGCGGAGTAATGACCCTTATAACAAAGCGTTACCAAATTCTCTTCGTTGTCGCCACCCATGTTGAAAATATGGTGAACAAGCAACAAGCGATCCGTTCTACCTTTAATCTTAGCCAACTGCTCCATTGTGACTTTGCAATACTGGCACTGATAGTTATCTCGCTCCAGAATCTTGGCTCTGATTATTTTCCACTTGCTCCAGTCAAGTTTAAGCTTAGGCATTTCAATTATACTTCTTTAAGCAACATTGAACAAGACCAATTTGTAGAACCCCAACCAGATTGACGCTCAAGTAACTTTTCAAGAATCTCTTGGCATTCCACTGGATCTTGATCAATGAGCCGAACTATCCATTCCCTGTCATCCCATTCTTTAATCCGAAAGTCCTCAATCTCAATTGACGCAGCAAATTCTTCATCAGCGTCATACAAATCAGCTATAAAAGCTGAAATCAAATACGTTTCAATTTTGATCTGCGACTTAACTATAATAAGCTGATCTCTGGGATCAATTATGTCATAATTTGCTGTCAATATTGCCATTTCAATAACCTCCAATAAATCGGTTTATTCTTTTTCTTAATTACGGTACCCAATTCAAATGCGGATAAACCTAACCTTTATATTTGTTCATCATCCTTCCAAGCATATTCTTGTCGGTAAAGTTTTTTCATGATCTTTTCAGATGAGCAATTCCTACAGGTGGTGTTCCGAGCCAAACTTCGGCGTCGTAATTAAGCTTTTTCAGGTTCCAATTGTGACCTGCCATGGCCAGATATTCACTCTCAGTTCCTAGTTTCGACTTACGTCTAAAACCAATGATTTTGCCCTCGAGAGACAATCGATAATATTTCATCACACTATCCTTTCAAAAAAGTGAGAACACAGAGCAAAGCGAATAAAGCAATCTGTTTTGTTGCAACAACTTTGAGAGATTCGAGCAACAGCGGAAATGAGGAAGGACAGATCGCCTGTGTGATTCGCTGAAGTGTATCTGCGTTCGCATAATAAGTTCCTTTCAATAAAAAAAGCAGCGTCGGCTGGTTCACCGGACAAAGAATTGGCACCGACGCTGCTTTTAAATTCCAGGATCCGTCCGTCAAACCACTTCTATTATAAAGCATTTTCGACCAAATTGCAAATGTTTTTTCGGGAATTTGTCAAATCAGCTAGTTCCAGCCGAAAACAACGATAAATCGCACGCCTGCAGCCTCCAGCCTAAGCCGTTTCGTCTGAGTTTGAGGCAATCGTGCCAGAGGCAGGGCTTAATCTCAGCAGCGTCGAAGCTGGTGCTTGGAACTGCCATATCTGCGCGCATAAGAAAAGCCTACGCTCCGAAGAACGCAGGCTTCGCTGTTAGGCTCTTTTGACTTTCTTGGTCTTTTTCTTTTTGACAACCTTCTTCTTGGCAACCTTCTTCTTAGTAGACTTGCCTCTGGCGGATGCTACGTTGCCGTCTGCGCCATAACGAACTGATTCGACGACAGGCGTTTTGCCTTTCGTCAAAGCACCCTTGTTGTAACGATATCGAACTGCCTGAACATGGTCGAAAATAGCCGATTCACGTCCCGGAAAATTCTTCTTGATCGCCTTGCTAATGCCTTCGTCGGTCAATTTTTCTCTGGCGTTGTCTTTGAACAACGTAACCCATGTTGCGATAACGCCGAGGCCGTTCCTGCCGACTGCTCGTGCAACTGTGTGTGTAGCCTTTTTTGTCTTTGCCTTTTTGACTCTCTTTGCTTTCGCTCTTTTTACTTTTACCTTTTTCTTTGCCATGATCTTGCTCCTTTTGTAAGATGTTGTTCCAACTTTTCCACATTTAAAACAAACTAGATGATTGAGTCCGGTACGATCCGAAGCCATGCCATCTTCGTGTCCACAATTTTTGCATTTCGTCTTGAAAGGATATTCTCTTGTCCTTTTTTTAGCGAGAACTAAATCGCCAACTTCCTGCATTGCTTCTTGGAGTTCAGATTTTTTCTTCTTGGCTTTCATATGAGCCTCCTAAAAAGCCACCGGGCGTATGAGAGACTCTGACTAAAAGAAGAACTAGCCGAAGTGCGCCCGGTGGCTTCGAATCAATTTGATCTCTCATAATGCCCTGTGCAGGAGTTGAACCTGCGAGCCGTTCAGGGCTGCTTCTTTTAACTTATCAACTGACATTCTTTCAAATTCTTCGTAGAAATTCCTTCGGCAAGGGAAAGAAGAATAGAGATGCGGAGACGTCGGTCTTCTCTTTCTGCTAGCATATGCATTTCTTTACAAATTTTCTCTTCCCGTTGTTGATTTTTTTCTTTTGCTTGTTTTTCTATCCTTGCCGGATTGTGCTGCCAACAGTGCTTTTTATCAGGACCATGTCCAGCAGGTTTGTCGCATTTACGCAAATGAAATCCATCCATTATCTCTTCACAACATGTTTCTTTTATTTTTGTTGCCATGATTCGTTCTCCTTCAAAAAGTTAAAACTCCGCAGCGGAATCGAACCGCCAGTCTTGCCCATTCGGAGTTGGCTTTCCGCTCTGCCGTTAACCGTCCAACCGCTTCATGCCCACAAGCTCAAGCGTGGCTTGCCCATTCCGCGATCCCTAAACCGAGCAACTCGGTGTGGTTTCGTACAGCCCAGAAAATCGTTTTATTCCAGCCCTGAATTTTCGCCCGACTACAGCCCATTCGGATTTGCCAGAATTTTGGATGCCGTTTGCAGCAACCATCGTATTATGAACTTGTCAAACAACTAACCTAATTATAACACAATTATGCGAACAAAGCAAAAGAATTTTTGAACTATTTTCTAATTCAAGCAAGTACCTCAACTTACAAGTGGAAAATTTTCTGTTTTTTTAGAAGGAATTTAAACCGCACTGCGAGTTTGTGATTTTTTTCTGGGATATTAACCTTGTTTTTTCAAAGAAAAGTAGGCGGCGCAGCTCACAGAATTGCGTCATACTTTTTTAGCTGCAACCGCCCACTCATTCTCTGGATTCTTACAGTTTCAGAAACGATAGCTAAATCGGAATGCTATTGCCTTCGCATCTTCGAACATTTGAGCCTCGATGTCAAGGCTGATATGCTTAGTCGCTGCGACAGATAATCCGATGAAGCCTCCTAAATTGAAATCCTTTTCTATGTTGAAAGATAGATTCGGCCCTGGAACGTTGACATCCATTTCTCCAGTCAAATAATGAAGTCCAAGTCCGCCGTATAAATCTACATCCTCCGTTATGTGGAAGGTCGGACCAATTGCAACAGTCATCTCCATATAAGTGACATCGACTTGAACCTTTCGATGAATATCAGGCAAAGATACGTCCTCGGCGAAATTGGAAAGAAATATGTTGAACGAAGAAGACCAATCAACTTTTTCTTGACGAATGAACGTGTGCTTTGCACGAGCACCAATCTTTACGCCGTTGAATTCAACATCATCGATATCCGCTTTTCCAAGCCCTATAAGAAATGCCAAATACCAATCTTCCGTTACGTTTGCACCAATTTCTCCTAGGAAATCATTAACCGTGATGTCTCCTGTTCCGGTCAATCCGTAGCCAGACAGTTCCACGTCTTGCGAAGAATGCACATAATTGAAAGCTGCTTGCCATCCGTCGTTTGGTTTTACTGTCGGATTTCCAATCGGTGTCAGACCGACTGCACTCTGTGCCAGTACTAAACAAATTGTTGCTATCATTCTTTTCATCATTCTATCTCCTATGAATCATTTGCGAGACTTACTGAGTCTCATCAGCGCCGCCTCGTAGCAACGGACTTTTCAAAACCGATCTTCATATATGTGATCATTACGTATCGCGTTAACTCCACCGCTTACGATCCCGACAGTATAGTAGAGTTCCCGGTGGTCCGGGTCCAATTCACCGAGACCCCAGAAGAACGCGACTGCTCCAAGTTTCAGCAGGAACACCTGATCCCGGCTGGGATGATCGTCAAGGAAGGGACTGGCCTCTTTCCAAGGACCATCATCTCTTTCCAGGTGACCTTTTCTAGTACTCTCGTAGTCAGCCCACTGCGCCATACACATGCTACCGAACATCCACTTCTGTCTTGTTGTCATTGGCTCACAGCCGCTACATAGAGTCATAAAACAGATCAAAACACACACAATAGCGATAAACGCCCATCTGTTTTCTTGAGTAGTCATCCTTTTATCTCCTATAAGTATTCGTAAGACTTACTGAGTCTCATCAGCACAAGCTTCTACTTGTGGACACGATCTCCGTATCGCGTTTCGACTTAAAGGTGCAAGCAGAATTTAACCGTTATTCCACCACGCACCAATCGAACTGTAAATACAAAGTATGACGCCAAGCATCACAAGGACTTCTCCAATTGATGAAGCCATTGTCATGATACCGCCGATAATCATGCAGACGCCAATGGCTGTAGCGCCTTTATATATTTTAGACGTCTTTTCAATAGTTATGATTTGATTCTTCATTTCACCTTCTCCTTTCTATTTTGCCTTTTTTATTGTAGAAATATTTAAAGCTTTGAATTTTCGGTTTCATATCTTTAAGCAAGCATCCACGATTGTATCGTCCTCGTACTTTGTGAACGAACTGAAATATTTTAGAAGTTTTACGATTAGGAAAAAAAGTCAGCATGCTTGCAGTAATTTCTTTGTCCGTCTTAACTTTGTCGTATTGCTTAGCATGAAAATATTCTTCATTCTCTTCGAAAAGTTTCATCCACATCTGACAGACTCCGAGACCTTGTGAATGCGATTTATCAATAATCTGTCCTTTCTTTCCTAGCATAAAATCAACCTGCCTTCAGGATGAAACTTCTTGAATTTTTTTATTGTGTCTTCAGTACCACCTTTTCGATTGACAGCAACGCACGCAATCAGTATATCGCTTGTTTTTGCAATGTCAGTATTCCGAATAAAGCCTGCACTGCGACCGTACTTTTTCCATTCAGGTCTGAAAATTTCTGTTGGTATACTGAATTGTGCTGCTATTATTTCAGCAAAATGATCACCTCCTTCTTGACAACCTCCACTTACAATAATGTCATCTGCATTTGCTACACGCATAAAAGTATTTTTGATTTTTTGATAATCATTGCCACTATTTCTTTTTCGTGATCCAATTATTCCAATCCTTTTCATTAGCGATAATCCTCCCAATTTTCAGCAACATGCTCTAGCTGTTCTTTTTCTTGTTGCTGCCTATCCAATAATTTCTGTCTTTTGCTTTCGTCAGTGAAATCAGCTACATGCTTTCTGATCAATTTTTCCAGCACGTCTGGAGCAAGTGCGTCAAGCTCCCATGATTCGCTGCCATATTCTATTATGTAATCGCGAGCACGTGAATCTGAAAGTTTGACAGGATTCGGTGGCGGGTTGAATTCTTTAATCTGATCCATAGTCAAAGCAATTCTTTTGACTTCAAGATTATCACAGCCGAAAGTCACGAGTCGGTCTTGAATATCTCTGGTCATATCTATGCCAGAAGGATCATGATCGCCGAGATGAAGAATAATGCAATTTTCATTTTTCAATCTTTGTGCTGCTCTCCACATTTCACTCAGGCTTACAAAACCTCGACAAGCAAAATAATCAAGATCAAGTTCTACACAAACTGGTTCGATCATTCCAACAAGAGCATCTTTTTCAATCCAAATTTCGATTTTATATTCTTGATCTTCTCTGGAATCAAGTTTATATGAAAATGCTGCAGACATCAGAATTTCAGAAGGACTATTCCAATGCGAATTGCCTGCAAGATTTCTTGTTCTGTCTTCGATCAATGACCAGTCGATCAAGCCTGCCAATCTTCCTTTGTTCAAAGCAGCACCGACATACCCATATGATTTGAGACAATTCGAAATTAAACCTCTAGCGACAAATTGATAATAGACTTGACGAACAGTGAGGATAAAACCTTGATCTTCGTACTCAGCAAGAATTTCATTCGCTTGCTCAATCAACTTCGAAGTCTTCTTTTGTAGTTTTAGATTTTTGTATTGAATTTTCATTTAGATCTCCTTTCTGTTCTTTTTCTGAACAAAGATTATTTTTGCGCTCTTCAAGGAATTCAGCATAACATTCTGTTTGAGAACGACCGGAAATTTGAGCTCGACGACCTGCATCAGCCCAACATTTTTCACACGCTGACATTCTATTTTTTCCTTTTCACTTTTGCTCTGAGCTTTTTCTTTTTAGGAGGTTCGAATGTTTTACTTCCATCTGTAGATTTTTCACCACCGATCGAAAACCAATAAGACCATCTTTTTTCGTTCATGAATTTAGATGAAGGATACTTGCCTTTGCTGAACCAATTATCTAAAGTTATTTCCCATTGTGCTTTGTCTTTCAATTCTTTTTGCTTTTGCTTTTCTTTTTGTCCATCTTTTTCTGGAGAAATTGGTTCATCTGCATAACATTCAAAAGCTAAACCAAGAACTTTAGCTACTCCTTTTCCATAGCTAATTACTTCTTTGTATGTAGTAACAGCGAACATTAAAAAATATTGATCGTGTTCTTCAGTTTCACGGTAAACGCCGTACTCATCACCTTGAGTTATCTTGGCGACAATTCTCTTTAATCCTACTTTCATGTGCGTTTCCTTTCTAAAGCTCTCATCTACACCCTATATTGTAACAAATTTATTGGGAAGTTGCAAATGATTTTTTGACCTTTTTCTTAATCCCTTTTGTACCATGGATTTACAGGTGAAAATTTTCGTTGAAAAAATGCAGGCCAAAAGATGGACTTGACCATTTTGTGATTTTCTCACATGCAGACCCTGCCGATGGCACGAGTTGAGATGCGATGGTCTGTAGGCTGGGCAGCTAGAGGCCTAGGATCAAAGAAAAAGACGGCCAGCTGACCTGAATACCGTCTCTTGGAATGCTCGCCGAATTATACTATTTAGGCGGCAAGTGCCTGAAGCCGCGAATAGCGTTCTCGACGTGGCCAACAGGACCGGAAGCACTTTCAATTACTGGAGCAATTTTCGCCCACACTTCTGGCTGATTAGTTTTGACATCATCTAAGGCGGTCGCTAAAACTTCACCTCCTTTGAAGTATGCATCTCTGGCGGTAGTTGCTTCATTTAATTTTGGCCTTATCTTTCTCCATGTCGCAAGTCCAGCGGCAGCGGCAGCAACAAGTGGCGTTAGCCAAGGCAAGAATCCAGACGCTGCAGCACCTGTAGTAATAAGTGTTTCTGCTGCTGATTCAATTTCATCGGCTTGCTCCTGATCCAACTTAAACGTCCTTTCAGTTTCACCAGTATTTGGATCAACAGTTTTAGTTACCTCACAACCACCCACTGCAACAAGCAGTGATAACGTGAGCACAAATGTCAGTGTTCTTTTGTTCATTTTACTTCTCCTTTCAATTCATCTAACTTGCTACAATAGTTTCTTTATTATTTCTGCGCTCATTGTTTCCTTCTTAAGCGTCAATGTCTAGCTTGCATTCTATGATTGCTGCAATGCGGCATCTTTTATCTGTGTCGAACCTAATAGACTTCCAACCTACTGTAGTGATCGATGCTGTTATGTCGATGTCAGTCTGAGTGGTTGTGAAATTACCGGACGGCCCACCGTACCCGCCACCGTTGTCGATATGATAGTGAACCGTCACTGGCGCGTTGTCCTCTTCATAAAGGCCATAAGTGATACCGTGAACATGGTTAGCAACGTTATGTGCATGGTCGTCTTGAGCAGGCATGTCATGTTTGTGCCCGCCAATAGGTTCATTCTGGCTATGTATGTGGCCATCAAAAGCTGTTGTTCCAGCAGGGAGACCATGTTGATGATTACCTAAATCCTCCAAATCAGTGTCGCCTGGGTCTTCGTTACTTACATTTGCTGAAAAACCGAGATCATGGCTGTGCGAACCAGTGCCATCCTCTGAATTAGTGCTGCCACTCAAATTATGGTCGTGTTGAGGCATAGTGTGTCGGTGAGTGTCCAAATCCTCCATATCAGTTTGAGCAGAAGAAGAAATATCAGCTCTTGACGAATCTGTATTTGCGTCAATGGCAGTCGCCAATTCTGTTTCAGTTTGCCACCAACCGGTCCCACCTCCGCCAGAAGTTTGGCCTCCGCCTGATGCAGCAGCAGTAGAATAAGCCTGATATGGCTTTATTTGAAACGAAAGCTTGACAGATCGCACGGCTATCATTTCCGATACGATCTTGAACGGTACGTCAAACGGATTCGCAGTATCTAAACTATCATCTCCGTTGTAGACGTATGTGTTTCTCAACTCAAGATACGTCTCAGCCCTGATCGTCCCTGCCAACAATATTGCCGCGTGAATAACCTGTTGTGGGTTAGGTTGAGAAACGACACCATCAATGTTTATACACATCAACCAGTGATCTGGAGCAAGTGCCGTGCCAATCAAATTGGTCGAGAGAAACACTGTTGGACTCGCTGGGTCCCAATAGATATAAGAATCAGTAGTCGAGTCAGCCGCGATAATGTTGGAAGTCCCTGCGTAGCTAAATGTAATGTCGAAGTCGGCGTCTGTTTTGCTCCACGCTACTGTCGTTCCCAAACTACCAGTCCAAGTTAAATTACTCGGCCACGGAACGTTGATGTCCGGTTGTGCAGGGATTATTTGAGCTACTAAATCGTCCAGATCAGCGTGAGTAACTAGAGCACCTATATCTGGATTCGCTCCTGCCCAAATATAATTCACATTAGGGTTATTCGGGTCAATGTCATCAGCGTCGAACAAATCTGGATCGTAAGTTTCGACAGTGACATCGAAATAATTATCTTTTGTAGGTCGAAGTTTGGTTATCCTCCTCAGCTTCACATCTGTTGCAGCCCCTGTGGCGACTAAATTTCCTTTAATAGGTGCGACATCCCACGGTACGGTTATAGTTATAACTCTAGCCAGTACTGAATCTACGGTATACGTATCAGTAATAACCTGCTCTGTACCTGTATCGTATGTTCGAATGTGCAACACATCACCAGGTATTACATCTCCCGCCACATCTCTGCCTACAGTGATTGTATCTGCTGTTGCACTTTTAACTATGTACGCTTGGCCCCAATTCGCAGGTCTTGATTGAAGACGGATCACGTTGCCTAAAGAATATCGAAACCCATCTTTGGCCACCCTGAATTCATTTTTGTTTCGAATTAACGCATTACGAGTAACCAAATGTTTAGCATAGTGAATGACTGGACCACGAGAAGTCATACCTATACCTTCTAGGCTGACTATATTCATGTATCCACCGGCGTCTTCGCTCGAATAATCTGCGGAGGTCTTCTCGTATCCCTGTCTCGAATCCTGGTACAGCACTTCTATTACGCCTGCCAATTCAGAAACTATCGCCCAATTGTTTTTCCAGGACTTGAACATCATGTTGTCCATAGTAACCAAATCTATTGGTGTGGTAACAACAGTGTCAATCCAGCCTGTCAACTTATCACCGGCCCAATAGATATTCGCCCTGCCAACTCTTGCGATCCTCTGGGATAATGAATAAGTGTCAGTGAAAGTATCTACGATTATGTTGCAAGCAGCTCTCGCTTCTGTCCCACCATAACCGTCAAGAATCTCTTCTTCACAGAATAGCGACCATGCGTGGAAGAAGTTTAAGTCTAGATACGCTGGGTCCATCCCATCATATCTTTCGATAGCGTATGGAGTGCCTCCGCCGTTTCCCGAGATGCAGGGTAGTGTAAGTATATCCCAAACGATCCACGCTCTATTGTTTGAACACTCTAGCGACCAAACAGCGCCGTTAAATACGTTGATGATCCTGTCCTGGCGAACCACTTTAACGTCAATGTTGCCGCTTAGCTGTGATGTGGCAACTGCTCTGATACCAACTAAAGCTTTCCCTGGTCGAGTGAACGGGACATCTAAAACTTCGCGGACGCTCCTCAAAGACATCTTATTGACATGCCTCTCACCTTGAGGTGACGTCACCTTGAATTCTAGTTCGTACTGAGTGCCTTTGTTGATCGTTGTATAATCGGACAGTTTGAAGAGATAGTACAGCGGGTCAACGGATTGCCACCAAAATGTGGCCGGGGACACGTCAGACCAACTCCCACCTACTTCACGGATACGCACTTGTAGGGTATTTTGGGAACTCTTGATGTCTCCATCTTTTTGTCGTCTGTACAACCCTTGAGGAAAACTGACGGTGTATTCTATATCTTCGAAGAAGTCGTTAGGCGTCGTAAATGTTTGGGCCACATCGTATACTAACGCTGTGCCAATGTTGTGCTGTAATTTAGATTTCTCAAACCCAGTCATAACGGTCTGATCCATCGTACCGAGACGCTCTTGTATGTTTACAGACCCAAAATTTGAAGCCGGTTGATCATTGAGGTAGACTATGTTTGCACCTACACCTGCGGTAGGTCCGTCACCATGTTCAACAACCATGTAAAGTATTTCGCTGTAGGAGTCATCGACATCCGTCCACTTAGACACAATATTGCCGTGGTGCATATTCTTGCCATAAGCTCTTGGCCTAGGTATTCCCTCACTTTGAGTTGATCTAGGGTTCCAACTTGTACTCTGCGCACTTCTTCTTGGCTCCTCTCCTTCAGGCTCGTCTGGCGCCATAAGCGTGCCGCCAAGATACGCCAACGCAGCCGGTAAAATAACGTATACGATAATCCACCACAATATTTCCCACATATTTACACCTTATACTCTAGCTACGGCTGGGTCTAAACCCGCTTCGCCACCCCAGAATGCAATATTGTTTTTAGTGAAACAGTCTTCATATAAGCCAGTGCATGTAACATTTGCACCAGCATACTGACACTCAGGACCCTTGAACAAACTAGGCAAAGCGTATGGGCATCGCTTACTTGAATACCTACGCAGTGGTATTTTCCGCAACAAGGGATTCGGCATACCTAAATGAAATGTAATATTATCTGCGTCACTATTGCCGACGAGTATCTGAACTTCTTGTTCTAACTCAAGAATAAATTTGTCTAAATAGTCTTCGTGAGCTCGGATAACCTTAACCATACCGCCACTCGCTCCCTGCGTAGCGTTGATCTCATCCTCTAGAGTGTAATCTGCATCTTGAGCAATTACAAGGCCAGATCGAGGAACAGAGCCATCGCCAGATGACGTTGCGAGCCCAATGTTGAAGTTGTTTTTAATGTAATTCTTGCCACCATATAAGACGTTCTCAGTATTTCGAGCATACCATAAAGGGATGTATCCAGGAATGTTTATTCTGATCAACCACATCCAAGCTCCACCTGCATACGGATCAACTATAGACTCGTGCATTTCTGGAGGCATCAATTGGATACCTATTCCTGCTTGTGCCGTGGCTGTAAATTCGCAAGATCCTGTGACTGACGCAAAGCAAAAGATACGTCCTGCAGAAGTTCCGATAAACTCAATGTCACCTGCAGCTGATGCAAGGTTATAATTATGCGCCGCTACAGTAGCTGTGAACTCGATGTCACCTGATGCAGAAGCATCTACAAATCCAGTATACCAAGTGACGTTGGTGTTCTTAAACGTTACGTCAGCGTCTTCCCATATAACAAGTGGTAGTTCGTCGAGTAGTATTCTTCCAGCTGCTGTACCTGTAAACTCGATAGTACCTACGACTGACGCCAGATTATAATTGTGGGCCGTCGCATTTGCCGTAAATTCGCAAGATCCTGTGACTGACGCAAAGCAAAAGATACGTCCTGCAGAAGTTCCGATAAACTCAATGTCACCTGCAGCTGATGCAAGGTTATAATTATGCGCCGCTACAGTAGCTGTGAACTCGATGTCACCTGATGCAGAAGC
>Ga0209976_10000112_pt1 | contig 55673 bp, 88 predicted proteins | sample SumtaG_FD_182806 | JGI IMG/M metagenome (GOLD analysis project Ga0209976, IMG submission 182806) | Deep subsurface microbial communities from Indian Ocean to uncover new lineages of life (NeLLi) - Sumatra_00157 metaG (SPAdes) (version 2) | ecosystem: Environmental > Aquatic > Marine > Oceanic >... | reverse complement strand
TCCCTCCACCATCCACCGAATTAATAGCCTTGACGGTTATGGCCTTGCCGAGATAATCAACACTGGTGATGATGAGTATCACATAATCCGTTTCCCCATACTCATAGTTCTTTACTTCCGCTCCGGACGTAGCAGGAGTCGCACCCACCGCACCATTCTGGAGTACACCAGTATCATCAGTAACCAAATCAATCCGCATACCTTGGCGGAAATTGGCGATACGGCCATAAGTCTCATCAATCGTAATTTTGCCGTATTCCGAACCTGCATCACCAACCCGAGCTATCACGTCAATTCTTCCAAGAACTTGACTCTGAAAACCAGCTTCATTCGTTACACTATGAGAGAAGAAACTGGAAGCCTCATAAATAGCTTTCAGCTTGGCTACAGCCTTCATATCCCGTGCCACTTTCTTAATCTGAGCAGCATTCAGCAATTCGGCCTGTTTCCAAGCGGCAGGAATGGAAAAGTTACCCACGACTTTATGAAGGACAAGCTCCCTCTTAATATCGCCCATGTGAGGCGATTCCGAAGCCTTCGGGAAAATTGTCAAACCGGATGTTAAAGTCGCAGGTGTTACATCTAACATCTGAGTCTGCGTCCCGGTAAAGGCTTCCATTGTCGGGCCGAGCGGATCAGCCGACTCAATCATACCAGCCACGCCGGTTTCGTAAAGGTGAAGCACCTTATATCCACGACCGACACCTGTCTGGCTCTTAACCCCTAACGCTGTCCGTTTAATCTTATCGAACACGGGGGCTATGGCCGGGCCTGCCTCGGTAATCATCTGTGGCAGTTCTTCCCTCACGAGGTTATCGAGGATTCCAATTGCCTGTGTCATAATTACTTACTCCTTAAGGACTTGTGGTTTTTGACTCTCAAATATATCACCATATTGTGACACAATATCATTGTCCACATAGTCTTTTATTTCGTCAAGATTTGTTACTCTTTCCGCCCACCCAACAACAGCATTACACATTGAACAAAGTAACCCCCGAATAGCACCTGTCATGTGGTTGTGGTCTACTGACAATCTACGTTTAGATTCACTCTCTTCGGCTCCACACAACAGACACTTTCCACCTTGCAATTGGAGCAAAAGATTATAATCTTTTGAAGTGAACTTTATTCCTTGGCAACGCCAACGACATGCTCTATTACTATCAGAGTTTTTTGAGTCTACAATAGACCCGTCTATCCGATGTTTATGACAAACTGGTCTTTGAATGCAATATAGGTCTCCGCTTGTATGGTAGCAATATGCCAATTTCCGGTAATTTTTGCATCCGACTGCCCTACAACGTAACCTTTTACAGACAACACCCTGACGGTCAGTATAATATTTTCTTCTAAAAAGCGGAATTTTACTAACCCTTGACTACACATAAACTTATTTAACCGGCTCTATCCGGCACATTTATGAATTAGCCAGAGGTTTCAATCAGCGAATCACTTCATTTTCCGAGCAGTATGAACTGCCTTCTGAAGATACCTTGCGATAAGATTCTTCTCTTGGTCATCTTCGTTAGAAGGAACTCGCTTGATTGGTTCATCAGCTTGGATTAAAGATGAAAGTCCTTCACTCGGAGCCAGGCCCAAAACAATGGGTTGCTGGTTGAGTTTCTTTGGGATACCCAATTTAGTCAACTTCGACCGCACCATCTGTACGCTCGCCGTAACCAACTCGGCTCCAAACGTCTTTCCATTCTGTATCTTCTGTAGAACATCCTCAGCTACCATATTCTTAACTTCGGACAACACTTCTTTGCTGTCCTCACCTACTATCATTTTACCAATTATCTCATCTTTGTCAACCGCTTTGTCCGATATTTCTCGAATTTCTTTCCGAGCATCATTGACGTGCCGTTGCTGGGAGAAATCCAAAACAGCTTTGACCTCCGCAGGGGAAGCCCCCATCACCTTCTGGAACTCAGTATTAAAGTCTGCGGAGGTGGTTTTTGTGCCTGGTTTCGGCTCAGGCTCACCTTCTTTAAGATAGGACATAAACTCAGCAGGTTCAATCTCCAACAATCCGGCCAACTCACGAACATCGGCTTCTGACGGCGTATCGTTGTTAGATATTGACTTTACGAGAGTTTCTATCCTAATTCCCCGCTCAGCGGTTTTTAGGCCTTCTGCGGATTCTTGAAATCTTTTGTCAGCCCCCGACGCTTTTTCGGCTCTTGTTTTTAGCTCGTCAAGAGTCAAGGCTACATCTGCTCCATCCACCTTAATAGTGTGGGTTTCAACCTTTGGTTCGGTTTTTGGCTCTGTCTTGGGTTCAGTTTTCGGTTCTACGACCGGCTCTATTTTGGATTCTGGCTCTGGCATTTTTTTCCTTTCTAAAATAAGATTTCACTTATAAGATTCTGGCTCTTAATGTCTTACAACCACAACCCTCGCAGGGCTTGTCAGCCAAAAATCGGGGGGTTGATGTACCTTTTGGAATTTCAAAACCTATACCACTATTTGAGTCATGTTGGAATTTTCCACAATTAGAGCAAATTACCTCAACACGGTAGGTTTCTTTTTCTGGCCTTTTGATTTTTTCGTTCTTTTTTTTTCTTTCGGATAAAGTGAATATTGTGCTACGTTGTTCTGGAGGTTTTTGACTTGGCAGTAATGGCCCTATTTCGTCAGGGAGTATTGATTTTTCATATAATTGGAGATAACGATATTCAATAAATATTACCACTTGATGATCTTCCGGCGTTATAGCTTGGATTACAGTATTGTTATTCGTATCAGGAAATATACAATCAAGCTCGACAATTCTAAATAAATGTTTATATTTAAGAAGAAAAATTTGTTCAACCAGTGTCCCCGATACAATACTCCGTTTGGAACCACCATATACAGGCGACAAGGTACTATCATCCTTAATTATAACAATATCCCCTTTTTTCAATCGAAACATTTTTTTCCTTTCAAAATTTTTGTATTTATCTTAACTACCATCGTAAGTATGTAGTTTTCCTTGAGAAAGAACTTTCCGAGGATTTGTATCGTTATGCTCCATACAAGCTACACCAATAGCCGTTGCTTTTCGTATATGCTCTAATGCCCCATCTCCATTCAAATTATATATAGCGAACTTCGCTTCTCTAATTTGTTCTTCCATATAAATCAACCAAGATGCTATCGGGGTATTTCGCTGTTGTTTTTTATCCTGATGCAAAGGCAAAGATTCTTGGTATTCCCGCTCTCCATCAATCAATCTGTAAACGTTTGTTCTTTCCATTTTGTTCCTTTCAAATTATTATTGTGGTATTTCGCCTCCACCCTGCGGAGGTTGCATTTCCATTTCTGCGGCATCTTCCATCGGAGGCATTCCTTCCGGGAATATTCCCAATCCGACATTGTGTTCTTCGTAGTGTTGCACAAAAGCGTCTCTTACTTTTTGGTCTGCGGCGTAGAATTCAGGCCGAGCCATAAAAGCATCAAGTACTTCTTTATGAATTAGGTGCATATCGCGTTCACTTACGATAACTTTACCGGGTTTTTCTCCATCCCCGTAAAGAGCAAGATTTTCGAGTTTCGCTCGCCTTCGATTCTGATAATCAACTTCATTGCCGACCACCAAATTTAATCCTCTTTTTCTAACCTCGAAACCATATTCACCAAGAGTGATTATTTGTTTTTCAAGGGCTTCTTTTAATTCTAATTTTTGTTGCTCCGTAGAAATTGGAACTTCGGAAGCCACATTGATGTTGACCTCATCAGGAGCAGGGATAGCATTTCTGGCGAGATTGATTTCCCCGGTTTCCATATCGAAAGCTATTCCGGCCAGAGAATCATCGAGGTTGCTGATATTAACAACCTTCTCCGCAGGCCAAATATCTTTACATATTCCTAACATTGCCCTGTAGATTCCTGATATTGCCTCGGCCACATTTTTAGCTGTGGGGGAAAGAGGAATTCCACTTGTTTCGTAAAGGAAACCCAAGCCAGAAGCAGAATCCACACGACCAGGAGCATCCCCCTGCATCATTTCTCTTGGCTGATTTGCAAGTTTGTCCATCAAACCACCAGCAACCATCGCAGCCTCTATGTTAGCTTTCCCCATTTTTGCAGGTAATAGAGGGAAAGGTTTTAATTCCGGGGTTGTATAATCAGGCTCGAATGTTATTCGCTTGATTCCATCCCTCCCTCTATGAGCATCTGTAGGTGTCCCAAGAGATGCAGGCCACATCATTACACCGTACAAATCAAAATCGGCTACTGATTGAAAGAGACTACTAAGACTGTATTCGGCCTCGGTGTTCAGTGGAGTTAAAATATCAATAAAAGAACGACCATAAAATCCACCTACAACAATATCCCGTGCAATTTTCACAGGCATAGGATATTTACTCTGAGAATGATCGTGGCGATACAACTGATTTAATTTCTCATAAGAACCGGCAAAAATAAGATACTCTGCCAAATATCCATCCGATGTTTCTGTCCACACTTCAACAAGCAGGGTAACATCAACTTGCGTCTTGTCTTTTTTAGTATGTCGCCCTTTCCATTGAGTCTCAACTTGACTCTGACCACTACGAATATAAAAGCCCCCGCCTGTATGAGTAAGAGAAGCAGTTCCTCGGAAGTTAGAGGATACATCCGCAGGTATGTCCCCCAAAGGAACTTTCACATCATCCATCCCCTTATAGACTTTTGACCCCTTACCCGGAGTTATTGAAAGACCCTTCACATAATCTGAGGGCACATATCGTACTCGAATCAATCCTCGCACATCTGACGGCGTAGAGACATCTATTGGAATCGGAATCAATTCCCAAGGATTGATAACCTCAATCCCAATACTATCAATTCCCTCAACCCATAATCCAAATCCAATAGTTCCATAGTGCAGAAGTGGAGGGAAAGCACTCAGAGCCAATTTAGAAACTTTCTCTTGTGGGAAAGCGGAATCCAAAACGACTTGAGCGGTACTTGCCTTCCTTAAACCATCAAGACTCACACCTCTCCTTGATACAGCCGGAGCCAGATTTATCGCCAATAACCTCCCAAGCTGGGCTTGATATTTCGCCACGATGTCCTCGTACTTAAACTTCAGTGTCCCAGATGAGTCCAGATAAGACGCATTAAGTGTGCCAGCTCCATAATTAATATTACTAAAATTCCGTAATCCCCTCATATAGAAATGATTCATATACCAATTAATCGAAATGGGATTCATTTTCGACTTGCCTGACGAGACAAGATATTGGAATATAGCCTCAACTTGCTGTTTATTCCCAGGTGTATTTTCTGGTAACTGGAACTTATAGCCCATTATCTAACCCCTATATCCATTGTGAAATTGGTATTACCAGACTTATTCTTCTTATCTTTCCCCCCACCAGCTATCCCTTTTAACTTCCCCTGCGGAGGTTTTGCCGATGCCACAAGTGCTCGTAATGTCTCTGGTTTCTGATTCTGCCCCGCCACAACAATAAGAAGCTGCTTATTAGTTTCAGTGAGACGATTGACGATTTTAAGCTGAATTATTAACAGTACCAGAATATAAACAAGAATCCCAACCGAAACCAGTCCAGCCAAGAAAATTAATCCCAAATTCAAGTTAAACATAGAAACCTTCCTTTCTTCATATTTTCATTATAACACAAACCTAATCTTTGTCAACTTTTTTTACTTTTTTGACGTAAAAATCAACTCCCCACTTAAAACCAGCATCAGTCAAATCATCTTTGAAACACATCATATCCCCTACCGTAAATTTACGGCCTGACCCCATTAAAGCCCCCACATAGTCATTATAATTTCGCTCTCCATTTTCAAAATCCCCCATCTTTTGAAAGGCTTCAAAACAGTTCCCGGATTTATCTACGAAAAGATAGTATTGTTCATCATCCATTGTAAGTTCTCCAATGTTTCCTAAATATGCAATATATCCTCCGCAGGGTATAAGCGATAATCAGGATACATAGTATATTTTTAATCATTTTAATAATTCTGGATTCTGGTAGATGTCGCCGATAACCTCAGAACGGCTCGCTTGTCCAATACCAAAGCAAGTACCATAAAGCCGTTTTATCTTCGGGTCTTTTTGTTGTTCTCTATAATTGTCTAATGGCTGTAGCTCAATACTCGACAAAGTTTTTGACCTAACAACAACCCAGAGCTTATTGTTCCATTTTACAACATCATTGAAATAGCAATCCTTACCGTTCTTGTCCTTGGAGTCAGTAGATTGGCCTACTGTTTCGGAAAGGACTACAGTAAAGTTCATTAAAAGAGATAGAGGACAATGTGGATTTCCAGCTTTATAACCAGTATCGGGGACAATATAGTGTTCACCACCAACTCTCAAATACCACCCATATATCCACCTTATGTCTTTGGTTAAACCTTTATATTGTCTCATCTTGTTCCTTTCTTATCCTACAATATTTCTTTGACCTCGCACAAGCAACTTTCTCCCATCCTCCAATTCAATTTCTCCATTCTGTTTCCCGTGTCCACAACAAGAACCTCTCATATTAATCCCTGCTATTTGAAGGGCGGATACGATGGGAGCAATACAGGCATCTATACTCATTCGTTTCCATTTGGCACGCCCGGAACAACTCAAATCGGAGGGGATACGAACTCGGACTAATTGTGTTGTTCCATATTCACACATTTTTCCGCCCTCTAATTCTCCGCCTTGACAAATAGGGAATAATCCAAACTGCCGAGTAGATAATACTGTAACCGATTAGAAATATAACTTTGGCCATTCTGTGCCTTTCTATCCTATAATGTTTCTTTGGCCTCGAATTACTCGGCGGTCATTTTTATCTATAACACTTTTGCGGGCATTCTGGGAGAGTATATCAAGCATCTCCGAAGTGATTTCGGTAGAACTGACCCCCGAAAGTAGTGGGATTCCACGCACAATGGGAAGATTTCTCTTAATACGCTCCAACAAACTTGGTTTCCCCTTCTCTTTAACGAATTTCCCACCACGATTCTTAACAACATACTGATACATTGAGAGGGTATCAATAGCATCATCGTGGGGCAATAAGGCCAAGTCTGGGGTGAAATCCTCCGTCTGTTGATATAGCTGATCAAAGGGCCACTTGCCAGCGAGGTGTGCCGGATATTTTATCCTGCCGGGACGGTATCTCCATTCCATACCAGAGATTCGATTAGATTTAGTTACACGAGCCGGATATGTAATTGGGAAAACTCTCGCTCTCCAAGGCTGTGAGATTTTCTCCTCCATCTCCTCAATATATTCTTTAACGGCCTCCGCAAAACTCATCTGAATACTCACGGCTTCAATTCCAAGAACACGCGGTCGCCAAGCCAATCCGTATTCATAAATCAGTCGTAGTAAAGTCGCATCCTTGGCACGTCCAAGCCACATATCCAAAATCCATAAAGTATTCGTGGTGTCAAATCCAAGAATCATAATACAGGAATAGTCATTATACTGGGACATCCCACTGCCATAATCGAATAGTAAAATCCGATACATCGGCAACACGAGTTCTTTGTAGGGTTTCTCAAAGTCTTTATAGACCCGGCGTCCGGGCTCCATATATCGTTCCGACCACTTTATATTCCCCATGTGGGCCAGCGGATTCTTCCAATCAAATTCACCATCAACACTATATTCATTCTTCCGAGGGTCAATCACTAAAATGCGTTCTTGTGCCGACACCGGCTCATTACAGAATTCACTTGCAAATGCAGATGGCCCCATCGACTCACGAAGAGCCTCAAGAAATTCCTGCGACCACTTTTCTGGCCACAGAACATAAACCTTTTTAGAATCCTCTTTATCATACGCTATTGCTTTCAAGACTTTGCGATTCCAAAAACTAAATCGAGGGTCGTCTCCCTCCGTAGCGTGATACAAAAAAGACCGCCGATTAATCAATGTTCCTATCCAGAAAATTGACGAACCCTCTTCAAGCATGGGTAAAATCTGATGAAATAAAATCATCTCAAATTTCTCTATAACAGCTTGAGCAGCGGCCTGTGAATCAGAATCCGGATCAAACTCAGGGTCATCGAGTATATATAATCGAGGTCTCCCCCCCCTCTTTTTTCCCATTACACTTTCTCCATTTATAACGGCTCCATTTTCCAACTGTAAATAATGATGATTCCATATACCCAAGCCACGACGCGGTTTCATCTCCCCAAAGTCCTGCAATATTAACTCGTTCTTTACAAATTGTTGCATTATTTTACTAAATCGCTTTTCTACTTGTTTATCGGTAGATAACCCAAGTGACATTTCATAATGAGGACGAGTTAGAGCAAGTAATATAGGGATTTCCAATCCTATCACAGTAGATTTAGCAGAACCTCTTGGGGCGGCTATACAATTTCTGGCATATTGCCCAAGGTCATTAACTAACTCATAATGAAATTCAGGTGATTCCTCAAAGGACTTTTTATAAAAGAGTTTTCCGGCCCCAGCTAAGTAGCAGCGACGAAAAAAATCCCAAGCAACTACCAAGTCAAAAGGAGTTGATTGATTATGCAACACAGTCAACCGTGCCTGCTTCTGAGCTTCAGAATTCAGTTCCTCGTAGTCCCTCGGTAGAGGCCACAGCGGATAAGGTCTATTTAGCCACATTCTTTAAGGCTCAAGCATACTATCTTTAATTTTATCTAATTCTTGTTGTTCGTCTTTGATTACCAACCACAACTGGCTCGCTATAACCTTAATCCACCATCGAGGTAAATGCACCACAACATTCAAATTTTTCTGATAGTCGAAAAAGTCGAGTTGGAATTCAGTATCAAAATTTTTGGCCTCTAAATCACAAACGTCCCTTAGATGTATGTTTCTACTTTTCTTCATCTTGTAACTCCTTTAATGTTGGGAGCAACCTCACGGTATCGAAAAATGCCAAGGTCGTAGCGATTCCTGCACACCAAGCAGAATTACCTTTATTTGAACCCATCACAATTCTCAGGCTTGGCCAAATACCTTCAAGATACCCTGGCTGATTCAGGAGAGCCAAAACCATATCTGGAACATTTGCCCGGTCTTTGAAATCCCAAGTAGTCGTTGATGGTGTCACCATCGGTTGAGCACATAATGTCACGATATGAAAAGCGACGGTGGCCAAGACAAAACCATCCTCCAGAATATATTTCCGAAGAGCCGTAAGTTCAATATCCTCCGCAGGAATACAATATTTACAATTCATTTGAAGTGTTGTGAATTCTTTTTTCATACCCTCATACTCTTGCACCTCTTTTTGGGCTGCTTCACAATCATGGCCTATTAGAACCTTATTACTCTCAAACGAAATCCCACAAGCAGGACAATAAAAATCATTCTTCTGCGGAGGAGATTCCGGGGAATAAATCTCTGTCACAGGTTGGGGGACGGGTTTTGATACAGGGACTTCCTCCTTCAATGACCCCACCACTTCCGCCATTCCCAATACCCTCTCCTCTTTGAGTTGTTCCGCTGTCTTTACAGTTGTCGGCCCCGTCGCCGCATCCTCCGGCCACTCTTCCTGAAATCTCTCCTCCGTCTGGCGGTTCAATTCCTCCAAATTCAGCATCTCCGAGGGGGAAGGCTCGTCTGGTATCTCGGATAGAATCTTCTTTGCTACCTCTGTCGGGGCTTGGAGTATTTTCTCCACTTCCGTTTTCGGTTTCGTTCTCTCGCCTATCGCTTTCTCGATTGGGTTCGGTTCGGGTTTCTTCGGTTTGGACATTTTTGGATTCCTTAATAGTTGATTTTATTTGTTTGACCGGATTCAAAATACCGGAGATACGTTTTGCTGAGAAAGTAGTTTGACCTCCTTGGGCATTAGGCATCGTTTGAGATATTTTAGCTGTATAACCCGCAGTTTCAGCGGCCTCCTGTAGTAAATGACGAAGCTGAATAAGAGCTTTAGATTTAACAGAGAGATTGGCATTCTGTTTGGCCAATATAAGCCACTCTTTAATCTCAAAAGAATATGTCCACCCAAGTTCCCGAAATATATTTGTGATGATAGACGGGTCATTAAAGCTGGTAATGGCCGCCAACACATCATCAGGATTTGGTTTTTCAATTTCGTTGGTCATTAAAATATAATTCTCTTTATAAGACCTATTGGCCCGGATAGGATAGTTAAAAATACATTAGGACAATCTAATCCTAAGTTTATTAAGTCAGTTGCCAATGAAATAAAACTGCATGTAAACCACCAAAGAAGAATAAGCTTAATCATTTTCTACCTCCTAATAAAATACAATAAAAGTTGGTTTCTTTGCTCTTTTGGCTTTTTCGATTGTGTCGGCAGTTCCGCGAGATTTACCATCCCAGAAGGCCAGTACCATATCACAGTTGTCAACTATTGTCTGGTTGCGAAGGAATCCCGCCGACTTGCCGTATTTGTCCCACTCTGCAAGAAATTCTATATATCTTAAACCACAACAAACTGCATACTTTTTAGCTAAACCATCAGCCCCATTTGCACCACCTGATATTATTTCATCGTCATTGGCGGCGACACAATTTATTAAGTAATAAAAGTGAGTTCCTATTATCCCACAGAGTTTTGGATAATCATCAAATGTTCGGCCACCTACGATTGCAAGTTTCATTTTTGTTCCCCTTTTTTTATAGAGTTTGGAAGTTTTTTATAGCAGACGGGACAATCCACAGCGGTTCTGAAACTAAGAGAGCAATCAAGACAAAACCAATGCCAACCCCGATAACAACGTAGTCGATTTTTTTGGAATTGAGAACTACCACAATTCGGACACTTCTTTACTTTATCTATAATCCTCTGAACGAGCCTATGGATTCGTGTCCCCGGCCCAAACAAATGTAAATCATTAGGCAATAAATTCCACAAACGAGCTAACTTCATTTTTCAACTCTTTCTGGTTTAAGACTAAAATCCGCACACCAATCATCGGGGTTTATATAGGGACTATCTGAACTTAACGGATAATTATTTTTCTTAGTTTTAGGACATCGCCCATTTTTTAACCATTCACAATCCACACAAAACCTCGCCATATTATTTGTCCCCTTTCTCTGCGGAGGGATGTGTAACTAACTTTTTAATCATTGAATTGTCCCGACCGGAAGTAGCCGCCATCTCTGCCAAGATTCGGGGGGAAGCGGCTTCTGTGAGGATGCCATCATTGACCTCAGTGAGAAAACCTTTCTTGCGGAGATGTTGATTGGCCTTGGCTTTGCTGGCAGGAAATATGAATCCGGGACTGCCGGGCCGACTAAGAACAAATAAAATCCTATTAAAAGTAGGCAAACAGAAAAATACATCATCCTTAAAATATAGAGGTTGAATATGTAGAACTTTGAGATATTTTAATGCGACCCCTCTTGAAATATCAAAGGTGGTCTCTAAATGAGAAAGCTCGACTAATTCTCCAAAACCGAAGTCGTGGACTTTTGGTATCTTTAATTCACCCATAATTTCTTCCTTTACTATATTATATCAGATTTTTGATGTGTTTCCAAGAGGGCTTTTTCAGTTCAGGGTCTATCCCAAAATTCACCAGTTGATTATGTTTTCGGACACGCCTGCGGAAGTCTTTTATTTGGTCTGCCGCCCATCCAATAGGGATTATGTTTGGAGAAATCTGGCCGTCAAAGTAGCAATCGGCTACCTTCACAGACCATATAGCACATAGGTACAGTTTCTTGAGACATTCCTCGTAGGGGATTTTCCAGTTGCAAATCATAAAGATAGTCAAATCTTTCGACCTGTACCCGACAGCCATCAATAATTTCAGAGCCTTCCTGATCCTAAATTGTTCCATGTATCCGAAATCCCACGCCAGACGAATCTTTTTGAATCGGGATTTTTTCAAACCCTCCGCAAGAAGAAGAGTTAGAAATCGATGGTCTATTCCACATACGAGTTCATAGTGTACGACTTTGTTGTTGACTTTAATCCCACCTAAATGCTGAATAGTATAGATAGCGTCCTTTTGAGATAGTAGGTTCATGTCCATTATCTTAACCCGGTTGCGTTCAATCAGCGGGATTGGAAATTCAATCATCTGCGGAGGTTCATAACAGAAGTCACATCGATTGGGACATCCTTGGGAGAGGCGTATCCATTGTTCGGTGTCGTTCATTTTGTTATAGGGGCCGGTGGAGAAAGATCGAATTATACCTTGTTTTTTCATAGGTTCATCCTTTCGGTCATTAGCTCCCAGAGTAAGGTATTCGGGAATGTGGAGGGGATTATTCTGTAGGATAGTCGGGAGTTTCCTTTGACAACATAGATTCTGTCCTCCGCAAGGTTTATTTGGATATGGTCTCCGAAATCTATGTTGGGGGTTTTGGGAAGATAGAAATAGAGAAATTCTTTTGCCTCTGGTTCATCATTCAACTGGGCGACCATTATGCGATGAGTTGCAGAGTGGTCGTAGCATTCTATCACTACTCCGATTATATTTCGGTCGTTGGTTAACATATCTTATTTTTGTCTCTGGGGATAGAAGTGCCCACACTTGGGACAGGACTTACGGATGGTGGCTCTAACGCCTCGCCAACCACATTTGCATCTGACTTTGTATTTAGGAACCCAGTTTCTACCCATCTTTATTCTCCATAGGAATGAATATAAGTCTTCCCGGATGTATATGTTATTTCACAGGTTTCTTTTTTTTCTCGGTGTTTTGCCCTGTGACGAGCTATACCGAGATAATGAAAATCTTTATTGCAAGTATGACAATAACAATTTTTTGCATTGGTTACTCTCATTTTAGGTTCCTTAAAAAGTCGAAGGGGGCTTACGTTTACATCCCGTACCACGCGGGCCAGGTTAATGTTTGCCCCTTCGACTCATTTGGTTTCTTTCTTTTTCTCCACAAGGTTTACAAACATCTTCCTTTTTCCCATCTGCTCGTATGTTGCATTCTTCTGGAGTTAGAGGTTTGAAACACAAACAACAATACAAACAATATCCTAATTCGTGTTCTGAAAACTTCTTGCCGTGCAACAAACAAACAGGGTCAATCATTAGGTTCCTTTCAATTTTCTCTATTGTACTGATTCCTGTGGGAAAAGTCAAGTCTTTTTTATACCCACCACCATTTTTTTATTTTACCATTCTCTCTATATTCCGGGACTGATTTAATTCCATCTGCTTTTTTAGCAGCTTTGAGTTGGCTGAGGAGGAACCCTGCTTGAATGCCCCGGGAGATAATTTCTTGGGCTGGTTCTGGGCCATCACATAGCATAGCTCGCAGAAATATAATTGTATTTTCTTGTATCATTTTAGCCTCATAATAACTGTAACCTACATTATCAGTATTTGATAATGTAGAGCGGAAAGTGCCGTTTGGAGGGCCTGGCGGGTGATTTTGCTTGCGGAGCGGGGGGAGGGAGGTTCTGATAGTGTGGGATATTAGTCTAATAATGAACATTATCAATTCCCCCCAGTGGGGGGTCTGCAAGGCAGTTGTAGTGGATGTATCGGTTATGATGGCAATCTCCAATCCCAATGGTCTATATGAGGACTTCCCTTGGGGCGGATTGGGATACCTAAAATACCCATTGATTTCTTGACTCGGTTTAGAGTTGCAGAGGAGTAGCCGAGTTCTTCACCTTCTGAGAATATTAGTTTGGAGTCGACAGAGCCTTTGGATAGGATGGATTCGAGCCACTCTGAAGCGTCGGTTTGTTTGCGAGGTCGGCCTGATTTTTTGGGCCGGGGGGCCAGCAGTTCTTCGGCGGTGAGATGGATTTCTGTTTTCTCGAAGCTGCAAGAGGGTTGGTAGGATGTACGGTTATCGGCCATGACGGGTGTGTTGAGGAGCCGGTAGGCCAAACCGTGAGTGCGTGGGGCCAGATTGCCTTTGAGCCAGACCATATAGCGTCGATCCTCTGCGTCAGGGTCTTGAGCGACCAGCCAGACCATGCGGGCGGCGTTCTGTTGGCCTACAGAGCCGAGGACGCGGAAAGCAGCGGATGAATCTTCTTTCTTGTTGAGGTGGGTTATGCCGATTATGGAGATGCCGTAATCTGCCGCTACATCACCAAGGGGGCGGAGAAATCCTCGGACAGCAATGTTGTCATTGGAGTCAGAGTTGCCCATATAGCCAGTGTAGGGGTCAATGATAGCCAGTTTGGGATTTGGAGCTTGGTCTAAGACAGCGAGGAGCATATCAAGATCGCCGGATTTGGTTAAGTCCTCGATGCCTACAATTCCAGTTTGGCCGTTATCTAACGTGACTTTGGTGGCTTTAAGGATACAGACTCTACTGAGGTCGGCCTGCATAGCAATTAGGCGGGGGATAATGATTTGGCCTGGTAAGTCCTCAGCGGATAGGATTATAACATCGCCTGGTTCTCGGGCGGTTCCGGGCGGGTCGTCTATCCAAGGTCGGCCAGTGGTTATCTGGGCTGCCATGTAGAGGCAGAGGGTAGATTTACTGACACCACCGATTCCTACCATCAGGGACAGCATACTGAGCGGGAAGCGGTTGGGCCAGAGCCAGTCGATGTGCTCGACCTTGACCTTATCCCCCCAGACAAAAACAGGTTCTTTTTTGGCTATACCCATCTGGTTAATCAGGAAATTTCTGTTACTTCAATATTCTCAGATGCACCACATTCAGAGCAACGTTCTTCATCATCTTCACTGTCCCACTCAAATCCGCACTCATAACATTCATAATGATATTTCATTTTTATCCTTTCAAAAAGGTGGGGCTGGGGAAGCGGACAAGGCAAAACCAGCCCCTATGACGGGCTGTGACCCGTATTTGATGTGCATGATTGCGATAGGTGTCCGCATATCCTTTCCTTAACTCAGTTGTCATCTCCGCTCTATGTTGTATTGTAGCAGATTAGGATTGTTTGTCAATGGGTTTTTTCTGGCAGTCGGGGCAGGGGGAACTACTTGTACATTGGCCCGCTGAATTATAGTTGCGTAACTTATCAGCACCGTCGCAGGTTGGGCATGGGAGGAGGGCGATAGCTTTGCTGATAGTTTTTTCAACCGCTACCTCACCATACAAAGGATAACATACATCGGCAGGAGTGAGATTTCCTACCTCCTTTTGGGCTTTTTGAAGGAGTTGGCGGATTTTGGCGATGTCGGCGTTTTTCATTTTGGTTCCTTTCGAGGAGATTCTTGGGGAAATGCAAATGCCTCAGCGATAAGATTTTCTATTACCCTTCCACTATTTGTATAGTCTATGGCAAAACAATTAAGATGACCAGCCTCTAATACTGGGAATCGCACATCACAGTTGGGATTTATATGATGTAAAAGACCCGTCATTCTTTTTTTAAGTTCATACTGGAAGGATTTATCGTGAATTTTATTTTCAGCTACAAGTCTTTCTGCTTCGGGGATAGAAAGGTCTATTTTAATTGAGACCAATACTTGTTGACGCTGTTTCTCGCCCTCGTGTCTTATGGCAGCACATAGTTTGTCGGCAACTTCACTCATTTTGGGTTCCTTTCAAATTAAGGTTTCGGTTTCTATGGTTGTATTATAGTATACTGGGGAATCTGAGTCAAGGGATTTTTGGGGATTTTTTTTATTTTTTTTGCCAACCGGATATGGGAGATACTATATATATGTTGTATTTTTTGGAAAATTTACTATAGGGGATTTTGGCGTACTGGACTGCGTAAATTTTGGCTCGGAATTTTTTTTGAGTTTTAACGGGCGTTTCCTTTCACCAACAATATCACACTTCGCCCAGGGGCCGACCCCCCTCCCCCTCCGCAGTGATGTTATCGGACTGGCTGATGGACTGGCGGGCCATATACTATAAGCTGAGCTTATGTTATCGGACTCGGTGGCCAATCCCTTAGTAATACCGACAGCTACTATAAGTTTTGCTTATACTATCACACTATAAGCTATACTTATAATAAGCTGGGCTTATACTGCTGGGATGGATCAAAGTGAAGGCCCCGGCTTTGTTGGAGTGGAGGTAGCTCCGGCCAGGGCCTCGGTGAAGTGAATATAAAACGAGTGTTTTATGATTGATGAGGGCTATAACCATAACCCTTACATTCTACCGGTTATACTCCATAATGGGCATACAACAAACCCTTTGCTTTAGTCGTCAACTTATAAGTCTGACTGGATACTTTCAACAACATACCAATAGACGGACTGCACATATGATCCTCATTTACTACAGTCTTAATACTTGCATCCAAATCCCCCTCCTCAATACACTTACTGAGAAACCATGCCATGAATGACTCCTCTTCATAGTTGCTTAACATACCAAAAGGATGACTTGTTGGTTCTTTATAATCCCCTATTGTCAACATTTTACACCTCCTAACTTAACCTGATTGTTGTTATGTTACAAACCAAAACGCCGTCGTCGTATCGAGTATCATTCATTATTATCCTCCATCCTTCCCGACAGTTAGCATATTCTCCGGATGTCCTAACCACCTGCTGATTTCCTCAATACAATCCAAACACAATCCCCCCTGAACAGTTGGATATTCTATCTGCTTGCCAAATATCATAAGAGAAGTGAGTCCGTCAAGCGGCTTCTCATTTCCGTCCTCCTCCTGAATGTTACGATTGATAAAGCTATACTCGATCAATCCCTTAACCTCTTTTTTACATCTATCACATTTCAATACTGTAATTTCCATTTTTATCCCCTTTTGCTAAAATTCGATTCTCTCACGTCCTCTGTAATGGACGATCTCAATTCAATCAGTCCTAAACCTACCCTCTAATTCAGGTTCGTCAAGATATATTCCCCGGAGTCAATCTTGACTTGTGTCTCTTTTGTAGTTTCACCAAGAAACAGGTTCCGGTATCTGCTGGCTGTTTTGGAGTAGTCCCATTTATTGCAGTCGAGATAAACTCGTCCACGATACATAAAAACGATTACGCTTTGATAAGACTGAAAAGCATACCCCAGTATTCCTGTTTCATATTTAACGCCGATTTGAAATGATTCGGGGCTTATCCCACTAATAAAAAACTGATTTGGCACTGCCCGACCATTACTGTTTGTCATGTTTCTAACTTTCATTTTATTTCTCCTAATCTCCGTGAGCCGGATTCCAGTATCTATCTTTATCAGTCGGATTGTTTTGCAATCTGCGTATTGACGCGATACAATCCTTAATCCTTTTACGCCGCTGCTCTCGATGTTTGTCATGTCTATTAGCATAACCGTAAACTATCATCCGCTTCTCTACCGTGATTTTATGGTCAATAAGCATTACGCCAATACTCCATTGACTGTAAACTCATATTCGTTTGCGTCTATTGTGTCTCTTATGACTGTATCTGATAGAAGATACTCATATTCCTTTTGTAGGATAATACGATAATCCTCCAATAGACTATACTTAAAATCCAAACATAGGTTCTCATAATCCTCTGTATCTTCTCCATCTTTTGCCACTGCATCGTGAAAGTTTTTAGCCGTCTGCCATGTCTCACAAGTATCGCCATGTCCTTTAAGGATAGCTCTGGCCGTGTCTATTGCGTCATCAATGGTTCCCCGACAAAATGATGCCCGGTCAATATCAAATTCTTCGATTATAATCCCGACATTCTCTGCATCTTCAAAAGTATTTTCCCACCATTCATAATCAATAGCAGAATCTCTAAATCTTTCAATTATTGTTTCCTGTACTTCGTCCGACAATTCAGCAAATGGATAAACTTTTACTTCGGTTCTCTTGATTCTCATAAGTTTTTCCTCCTCTTGGCCTCAGCCATTAAATTTTTCTTAACCTGAACAACAATCCTCTTGGCATTAGCTAATCCCGCCGTTGCCAGCAGATTATCCGATATTCTCTTTGCCATTCTGTCAAGATCGTTTTTCGTCAATTTCATTCGAGAGCCCCTGCAAATAATACCGGCCATAATTCCCGGCAACAATCGTCCTCGGCCTCAATAGTTTCTTTCACATAATCAATACCGTCTGTTGTTAATTGACATTCTAACGGAATACCACAAATAGCACAGTGAATAGGACTATCAACTTCGGGATTGTCCAAGACTTGAAAATGATCCTGTATATCCAAACAATTTTCACAAACAAGATCAGCGGCATCAAAATTAGCATAACCGATAACTGGTTCTGTATCTGCCAGCATATGATACTTTTGTTGACATTTTTCTTTATTCCGACAATCGATACAATGTTTAGGATATTCTTTCATTTTAACTCCTCCGCAATTAGCACAAGGCAATATATGATGCTACTGCTAACCAAATTACACGAATTGCTTGTTTTACTCTGTCTTTTATCTGCTCTTTTGTATAAAACATTTCTCCACCTCCTCACAAAAAAACCTGAAAAACTCGTTTCACTATATAAACTATACACTATTCCCCCTCACTACGCAAGTGCAAAATGATAAACTTTAGAAAATATCTGCAATTTCTCCCCCACTACTCGTAAAACCATCTTATAACCTGCGGAGGATGTAGAATAATTATATCCTGCACAAAACAGCTAACCACTACAATCCATCCCCAACCAAAGCTGTCAAAAAAACAGGCCCAGCAGCATACACCACCGGGCCTTGAGGGGGAGGAGGAAAATGTCTTATTGTATATAAACTACTGGGTACTTGTATAGTTTGAACCGTAAACGGAACCGCCAATAATCACAAAATGCCTTAATCCTGTTTGGTTTGTTGTGTGCAAATATCATATCAGCCTCCGCAGCATTGTTAATACCCAAGCCTCAAGTGTAACCAATTCGATATGCTTGCCTGCCCTGTCTAATTGAACCTGCAAACCTCTTGCCAAATACTCCGCTAATTTTTTCATTTTTCAATCCTCCAAATAAATATCCTGTTTTGCATATATAAACTATAGCACACTAACAAGCAAAATGCAAGCTAAAAATCCCGAAAAACCAAAATATTTTTCCCTTGACTATCCTTTACTTGTGTGGTATAATGATAATGGCATTTTTCCCGATAGTGCCCAAAAGTTATCGGACGCCACTGGGGGGGCGGGAGTACTATCGGACAAGAAGGATTATCGGACTCTACCATTCGCTCGGGATACTGCGTAAATTCAATACGCAAAATTTATACTGGATTTAGCCATGCAAACTCTCCAAAGAGATTCCTCGCTACTTCGTTGTAAGCAAAAGCAGCCTCCCTTTCTCGTTTGAAATAGCCTAAATGTTTTCTTTTCTTATTCATTTGTATATGGGCTTGCCATTTTTTGCAACGCTTATACCAAGAAACTCCTTTATAAACGCTGGATATATTTAGTCTGGGTTTCCGATTCCTTTGGTTTTGTTGACAAGAGCAAATCCGAATGTTTTCTCGCCTGTTATCCAAAGTGTTGTGATTTTGGTGGTCGCCCTGTCGTTTGTCTCCTTTTTCTAATCCCAGGATTTGACGGTGCATAAGGATCGTCCGTCCAGATTCTTCCCTTTTAGCATAAAAGCCCCCAGTCGGAGGTTTATAAGCACACCACTTGTATTGGTTCAGCCAATCGTAGTCAGTGTCATCAACTAAAGCAATCTGTCCCTGCGTCAATTCTATGCGTTTCATTTCAAAACCCGCCCATTCCGTTGAATCAATCCTTGCCGCTTGAGCTTGGCAAATCTCCGCTTGTAAGTAGCCAAGGAAATCTGTCCATCAATAAGCATCCAACGCAGAGATTCCTCCTCTTGGGTAATCTGCCTCGGTCGTCTCCAACTGCCTTTAATTCCCATCGCTAAACCCCAATTATACTGTAGTTTCTCTTTTGATTTCCGCTTCTATTTTACCAAGTTGTTCAAAAAGAGCTTTCCGTACCATTATAATGATTCGGTGGGTTGTGCGACTTGATAAGGACGCAGAAGGTACACCGCCCCCATCAACGGTAAGTTGTGCAACCTCATAACAACAACTATCGTGAAAAATCTTTAACTCTGCGTGTTCTTCACTAAGCATTTGAATTTTACTTACATTCATAATTTTCCTTTCTAAAGAATCGGATAGCTTCGTATTTCGATTTTGGGGGATACATATTCCCGGCCCCCTACATATTGATCATAAAAAGGCCATACTACAATCTTAGCTGTCATAAACGCTCTGGCCGGATAGCAGTTATTGGATTCATAAGTCCCCCTGCCAACGGAATGACTATCGAGCCAGCATCCCGGATTAAGAGCGAAACGATGTTTCCACAATAAATCTACTGGCATCTTTCCTCGTGTGGGCAACCATGCCATTGGCTGTGGGGGTAGATTACAGAAAGTATGCGTATGTCCACTGATGCAAACATCCGCACATACCCATTCATCCAGCATAGCTTTTAATTTCATTGGCTCGGCCCCCGCACTCCGGCCTCCTCCATATCCATGCCGAGCAACCACAACAATAGATGATCCCGTCCGACCACCCCGCCTGAATCTAAACCGCAACAGAACCTCGTCCGACAAATTAGGAATCTCAAGTTTCTCACATAATGCCATTTGAATATCTTGATTAACTCTCTTGCGAATTACTTTCTCGTGATTCCCCTCAAGTGCTCCAACAATCAGATGTTTTATTGGTTTAAGGATTCCTACGGCTCTCTTAACCTCCTGTGTTGTCATATTGGACAGTTTATCTTTTATATCAGCCACTCTCCCAGACAAAAGCCATTCTGCCACATCTGAGAAATCAAACCTCTTTATATCTTTAGGATTGACGGCATTCAAAACATCCCCTCCAAGTAAAACCCGAACATGACGCCCCGGCATCGCATCTCGTTTTACGATTTCGGAAACCTCTTTTTTCAAAGCCGATTCGTTGCAGTTATGTTTCCCAATATGTATATCCCATAACGGAAAAATCTCCACTCTATCACTACGCCCATCGCATTGTATTTCAATATCTAACAACCTCATATTTTTATCCTTTTTTTAAGTTATTATATGTTTTCAAGAATCGTACCTCCGCAATCTCAGGACTCCAAGAAATTATTCGTTCTTGTGCCTCGTCGCCAAGATCATATCCCCATAGAAAAGTAGCATCCATTTCTGTCATCACATCTCGAATCTCAGTTGCTGCCATCCTAATATCACTCTCTTTAACATCCTCAGAGAAGCTCAAATCTACTCCTAATGCTTCTCCAATTACCGTCTGAACTGCTTGCTCAGTCTTTCCAACACCCTCTATTCTACTGCCCACACCATAACCCTTTTGTACTCGAAGAAGGTCTTTCCAAGGTTTTGCTATGTCCCCAAGATACGTTTCATCGGCATCATGGAGCAGTTTTTTCATAGGATCACCAGGAAAATCAGGATTCTCTGCCATCAATACACAATGTTGAGCGACTGAATAGAATATTTTGGTGTGCCCAGTGTACCTACACTGATAGGCCAGTGAATGAGCAATATCTTCTATACACACCATCTCCGGCTTCGGATTCAGCAAATCGAAAACCTTCCCAGTAAAGGTCGCAATATGTAGTACCTTCTCAGCCATTACGTTCCTTTCGTATATAGTAAAACAACATTCCCAACCACACTGTGTTTATTCCTGTCACGGCTAAACTCCCGGCAAAACTCATCCACTGTCCAAGATTAGAATAGTATTCGATATTCCAATAGCCCCAGAGTGTAAAATAAGCTATGTGTATAAAGCTCACCCCTCGAACCTTCTTATCTCGGTACAGCTTGAAACAACTGAGCGTGATAAATAAACCCCCCAAAAGCTCAAACAATCCATTAATCTTATCCTGCCAGATGATTATCTCCTTTCAATATCTCATGTAACCAACCAGAAGCACCAAAGATTAGAGCACACAGCGTATCCTCTAAAGTAACCGGCCCGTGATTATCCTTCGCAGGGAATCCTTGAGCCAACAACCAAACAGCTACAAAATGTCTCCCCAATCCATCGAGATATGTTTCTTCCGGGATTCCTTTTTTCCAATTATCGAAACCCCGCATAGAACCATCTGGTTGCTTTCGATGAGCGTCTAAATATTGCACATATCGTTGCAATACAATAGGAGACAGGGCTTTCACATAACTGAGTTTACCCTCCACCGTATCCCTCGTGGCCCCAGTCTCAAATTTCCGAATCTCCCCTGTGGGGGTTTTTGGCTTAAAATCAGAACACCCTGTTTTTTCTGCCCCACTTGCACAATAATGTTCCCCCTGCCTACAATGATTTATATGTAGAGAAGAGCCAAGACGATAATAGGTACAATCTCGACAATCGCGTCCTGCGGAGGTTTCTATTCCATTATGTTTCCCCATATTTTTCGTAAGATACAACGCCTCTGCATCCTCAGCATCTTTTCTTTCCTTATACTCATAAATCTCCCCAACGGTTCCATCCGGTTGAACATAACCATTTCTGGCGACTCTGTTTCCCAAAATATCCACCACCCAATTATTACTGGGAACACCCAATACTCTTCTTCTTCGTACTTCTGTTAATCGTTTACCCATCTTTAATCTCCTTCTTTCATTTTAGTTCTTTCTCACCTAACAAAACCTCCGCAGTGAGCTTAGGAATCTCAAGATAGTAACAGTTAAATCCAGGAGCCTCGTATTTCCTGAAGATTCCAATCCCTTCGACTCGCCCAGGCTTCTTTGCCTTAAGAATAGTCTCAGGGAGATAAATTTTGAATCCTTTGGGCAATCCATAAAGGGGAACCGCCCCGAGCCATATAATCGACTGGTCGTCCATCTGGCTAATATGCTTGGCAATTTTGAAAACTGTATCCCACCAATTAGGATGCACGACTGTCACGAACAAAAACCCATTGAATCCCACGAACTGCCGCCCCACCAAAATCGGCTGATCCTGAGTGAACAGCTTCTTGGCCAATATGTAATGCCCCCTCGCCTTACCCTGCGAGAAATGAGGACAAATCGACACTGGTATGATTACTGGTTTCATAATTTATAATTCCTGAAAATACTGGCGAGCCGGATACGTTTAATATCGGTAAGACCCACTTTTTACAAGCCGTCGCCAGCATTATTCCCTTGTCAATAATAATGCCCGCTTCTCTCCCGGGCTGGTCACGCCTGTTGGTGGCATCTAATTCCACCCATGCGACCAATTGCAACCCACCGGCGTCCTGGTAGTCTTCGTGAGCTATTTCGCTCAAAGGATAGGCAGGACTCGAACCTGCTTAATGCCCTATCACGAGCTACGCCCGCTACCACACTATCCTTAACCCCTAACTCAATAGGATAGAGTCTTTCTTAAAACGGGATGTCATCGTCTGGAACTGTTGTTGGTATTTCAGCCGAGACTTCAACTGCTTCTTGGGCTACAGCTTGGGCTTCTTCAATTGGAGCCTGGGCGGTATCGGACACAGGTTCTGCGGTCGTGTTGATGACTTCCCGGAAATAGCAATTCTTATAATCCTTGCCGTTTTTAGCAGTTGTTATAAGAATTTCCACATTGGCTACTAATCCCGGAGAGTTTTCAATTACTTCATGGGCCTCAGTGAGGTCGTTCAAAGAACCATTCCCGGATAGAATCCTTGCTGCTCCTTTGAAGATTCCAGGGGCTTTTGTAGAGTAGAATACCGTGAATGTTTTTCCGCCAAGTTTTTCGTCCACGGTGGGACTACTTTCTACTTCGATTTTACAGGTGAGTTTCCACCACCCGAAATCAGGGTCATTCTTTGACCCTTGTCCGCAACTGAATTTGTCAACTGAAATAACATACAAACCGACCGGAGGCATCCAATTATCGAAAACCTCTGCTTCCTTAAACTCCTGGTTGTGCGTTGCGAGCATTTGCTCAAAATTTAAGTCCATAATGTGTCTCCTAAAAAATAATATTATTGTTTCTTTGCCGCTTCAATGGCGGTATTGTAATTTCTAACAAATATATCCCAAGCGTTGAGGTGTGGGATTTCAAATTTACGGTTCATTCCAGGAGCACCTCTACTTTTCCCTTGCCGCTCTTCTGTTGTAATAGAATTAAGATAATATGTGGGAACAATCGACTCTTCTGTTTGCTTGATGATTTGACCACTGGGAAGTTTTTTCACGACGGATTTCTTAACTGTCGTACTAAGGTAATAAATAGTCAATTTGAAATCACTACTATTGACAATCTGAGCAGACATTGTTGGAAATACCGAATCTCGTACAATAGTCCGTTCTTTGTGGGTAGCAGGATTAGTCTCAGTCTTGATAATCATGTGTCCAACACAAGACCACACATAACCAGCATGTTCCAATTCTCGCAATCTTGACCAGCACCTTTTAATAATCATTGCCCATCCACGCCCATGAGAACCAAAATCTGTAATATCCTCGACATCTTTTTCTTTTTGTAACTGGTTTATAATCATCCCTACCCACTCATCTACAGTGTCAAAAGATACTCGATGCCACACATGCTTACCGGCTATACCTTCATCAATGAGCTTTTGGGTAATCTTCATATAATGTTCATAGTTTAGGATAGGAACTCTCTTTGCCCTTGACCCTATGATACTCTCTGCCGACTTGTCAAAATCTAAAATCAAGTGGTCAGGAATACTTGAATCAAAAGTGGTCTTACCTTCACCACTTGGGCCGACAATCCACAGATTCAAATCCTCAGGCTTCTTGGGATTGTATCCAGCCTCGACTCCAAGTTTAGCCCAATCAGCGGGAATCTTCGGCACAGTGTTGGGAGTTGCAGGCAGCACAATGTTCCCCACCGCAGGGGGTTTCGATATAACCTGCGAAGGTTTCACTTTTGCTCTTTGAACTGCCTGCTGTATATTTTTAGTTTGTTCTGAGGTCATTATGCTGCCCCCATTTTCTTGTCGATGGCTTCTCTAATAGTAGCCTCGGTCTTGGCAGAGGGTTTCCGTAACGTAATGATCGTTTCCCCGGTTTTTGTTGGAATAGTAACCGTATCTCCTTTAAGATAAGGTTTAACTTTTGCCCACAACGTTTCATCTTTCTTAAGCATTTCAAGTACGGCCACAGTATGTTCCAATGGGGTTCTATACTTGGTGACTTTCTTACCCATACGGTTCCAAGTTACAACACTGGCCCCCGCCGCTGCTGTTATTGGAGCCAATGCAGGAATAAATAGACTCAATATACTGAGTAAATCGACTCCACCTTTGCCAATATCTCCAATGGTCTTATGTGTCTTTGGTGTGAGGCGTATGCTCGTACTACCATCTTCGTTCCGAGTAAGGGCACAGCTTGTTACGAACAAGCCACCTACCGATACCAACAATGTTATTGTGAATGTTACTAAGATTTTTCTTCTCATTTCTTCGCCCTTTCAAATGGAATTGCTATACATATATCTTCTACACATGCCAACCCCCAGTCTTTCGTTATGTTTTTCAACTTGCGGAGGGTATTCCACATACTTTTCGGCAGTCGTCCACACAGACAACACCGCACATATCGCTTCTCACCGGGGTAGTGTTTCCACCAGTGAAATCCGAGCGTAATCATCCAACATACTTTACGGTTAATCTTCATTTCAGCTTCCTAAATACTCGTGTTCTTTGGCAGTTCCCACAGGTAATACCCCGCCTTGTTTTGGCAGTTTCCTTTCTAAAGGCTTTAAGAGAAGCCCCATTAAAATCTCGATAACACTTACAAGCAGGGATGCCAATAAGGGTGAGGGCGGAACCTCGATTATCATTATAGGAGTCTTCATCTGGAACAAAATGCTTAGTTTGTTTCTTTTTCATTGACACACTCCTTACAATACATCCCATCGAAATGTTTTCTACAACCCCTTCGTCCACATTCCGGACATTCTTTCCATATCTCTCTAAAACAAAACTCACAAGCCATATTATCGCAAAAATCACAGGGCAAAATAGGATGTCCCGGATTACCACAAGGAGTTCCACATTCCTTACAATCTATTAAAAGGTGTTGTCCCATAAAGATATTAATCCTCTACTTCTACATTCCCATCTGGCGTAATCTCGACAGCGGATAACTTCTTAAAATTCTCAGCTACAAATTTCAGTATCTTCATTTTCTACCTTTCCATTTTGATTTGACAACACGGCTTCTACTAATTTCTTTTCTTTTTCGGTGAGGTTTTCTTTTGTCTTAGAATATTCCAAATCACAGTTGATACAACGGAAATGGAAATTACCGTATCGTTCCCAAGATAAAGTAAAATGATGACCATCTTTTACACTACACTGCATTTGAAATTCTAATCTGCTAATCATTCCAGAGATGGTTTTTGCATTTATCTCTTCTCTGGATTCTATTTGAACAATTCTATTCTCCAGTTCATTTGTTTTCATTTTCTTCCTTTCTATATAGGTAAAAAACCTTGTTTCTGTGCTTTGTCGTGTTTCTCGGCGAGGGCAAGATTGGCTCTTGCGTTCATTTCTGTTGTGTAATCCTCAATATAATCCCCGGCGTAAGTATATTTTCGGAGATAATACCATTTAGGTCTCCGTAGCAAAAATGTTTTCCCAAGCCACTGGATACGGTAGGTTAGTCCGTTAGTTACTATTCGGTATTCTCGCATTTTTCTTCCTCTTTTTCTGTTATGCGGTATTTGGTATCGAACAGTTCCGGCCACCGTGCCATTGGGGACTCACACAGGTCGAGATATATACACGGTGAGTCATACAAGAAGCAATGAAATCTCGACGGGTCTCGGCCATAAACCTCCGGTACATTAGGCCGCTTGCTAAGTCTCTGCATAAATACCAATTCTTTCACGAATTCAGCGGAGTACAAAGGCTCATTATACATTATGGACTTGGACTTAATCGCATCGGTATCTTTCTCACCATACCATTCTTTAACCCTGCGGAGATAAGCATCTTCAACAGAACAGTTCCAAACCTTCGAGTTCTTCTCGTCCTTGCCACAGAGCTTAATCCCCGGCTTCATAATCCCATCGAGAATAAACCCCACAACAGGCATTGGTTTGGGAAGTTTAATAGGTATTTTCACAAAATCCTCGGCCAAGATTCGGTACATCCGGGCTTGTGGCGACCAAGGGAATCCAGCGAAGATAACATCCAGTGTTTTCATTCCGGTACTTTTATGGTCTCGAATCCAGACGTTGCCATTGCGAGTATCTTGGATGAGCTTATCAATAATGCCTTCCAGCACCATTCCCACTAATGGCCCATCCTGAATCGTCATTGAATGTTTTATTTCGGTTCCGATTGTCTTGAGGTAGCTTGGAGTTGGATACCGCTCCCAAAAGATTTTAGCCATCGCCTCAGCTTTGTTGTAGAGTGTTGTGAGAAGATTGGCCAGCCGAAGTATCTGACCGTCCAAATCTTCACCCTTCTCAACTTGAGCCATCAGGTCAGTCTGCATTCCTCGAACCCAAGCATGTACTTTTTCTATATTCTCCTCTCCTGGCCCAAGTTTTTGGAATTCGTGATAAATCGTGCCAAGTTCTGCTCCTTCTTTTACTTTGACGCCCCGTAATGTAACACCCCACCGCTCTGAAAAGAACCAACATCGCTCGCATCCGTGAGCACAGGATATGCTTGATTGGTGACATGCAAACGGCCTCATTTGGATTTCTTCAATTTTCATTTCTTGGCCTTTCGTATTCGATTTAGCCGCAGGAGTTCTTTGTAGAAAGCAACAGGTTTGTATCTATAATGATAACTACCTGTGCAACAGTTAAAACCAGTGTCAGTGTCAACTAATTTCCCCGGACAACCAAAACAACCTCTTTTTTCTTTCTTAAATTCACAGAAAAAGCAATCACCTTTTAGATTCTTAAACCCATTATCGTGAAGCCATCGCCGTTTAAGAGCAGAAACCCATAGGCGGGGGTTTGCCATTTTTGCTTTTGAAATACTCCGCCACATCCGCAAGCACAATGTCCAAGTTTGATTAAGTGTTCTTTTTTTCATTTTCTACCTTTCAAAACAGTATTATACTATATCCTAAAATCTAAGTCAAGTGTTTTTTGAAAAAATTTTAAGGGTAAAAAATTCCCAATACATCATTATGTCCGATAACAAATCTATCGACTATAGCACGGAAATCAGATTCTCCATACTTCACTCCAGGAGTCTGCTTTTCTATGTTAGCGACTTTCATCGCCTCCATTTCAATCTGAGCACATATACTTTGACTATAAATATAAGCTGCTTTTTGTTCATCAGTCATTTTCTTTCTCCTAAGTTTTTGTCCAAGGGAGCCGAGGTCTGAATAGGATATATGGTTCACAGCTAAAGAGATGGGCGAGGGTGTTCAGGTCTTTGAGAGTAACCTGCCCCTCAATAATTCTATGTCTAACAATCTCAGCCCTCGTCCTCTTACTACGGGGATTATCAATAACCTGCAACAATCGCCCGATGTCGTCCCAAGTAAAGCCAAAATCTTTCATAAGGAGCTCAACGGAACACTTTAGCTCAACCCGCATCCGCTCATAGCTGGCCTCTTTCAACCTCCGCAGAACTTCTTTACTTGAGCCACGATTGGGATTTCTCATATCAACCACCTTGCAAAAGATTGTGCATATTCCTTACCCACCATAAAACTGCACTTAAAAATTATATAAAGAAAACCTAAAATTATTCCCGGAATAGTACAAATCCCAAATACAAATTTAACAGTTTTTTTCATTCTTTTATGGCTCCTCTCTTGCCGGGGACACCCATTTGTTCTTTCCCCCAAGCATCCAGAACTGCTTCCATCCGTTTGTAGAGGATGGGGTCTACAATGAGTATAACGTCTGTAGGAGTTACTTCCCCCGTATCATCTAAATAGGTTTTATCAGGCACAACGACTATAGGAGGTGGTTTAGATTTGATTGAATTTTTGAGCTTACGCTGTGCTTCTTTCACGGGGTTCCTTTTTCAGTGGTATTTACTCAAAAAACGAGAGGGGGCTAACGGGCTTTTGCGTCGTCAACCCCCGTCTCTGCGGAGGTTAAAAATAAGGGGCACGTCATTCGTTCTTTATGGCAATGTTTTTTAACGTCGTTGCCCCTGTATCTACCCTTAATTATAGCATATTTCATAATAAAGTCAACCATTTTTTTATTTTTTGGAAAATAAAATTTCCAATACAAATAAAAATATAAACGCTTAAAAATAATGATGCAACAAGAACTCCATAAGCAAAACTCATTTTATTTCTCCTCTAATAATACCGGGGGGACAGAGAATGTTTTTTGCAGTACATATCCCATCATCAGATGTAAAAGGAGATGTCCGGCCTTACGGCGGGTATTGGCACATCGAGATTTCCAGGGCAGGAAGATAACGTGGAAACCGTACTTTGCGATGGCGAGTGACAGTCGATGGGCGACTATCTCCGGATTCTTGATGTGGGGGTCTTTGGCAAAGAGTTCCTGTGGAGAAGCCTCAACCAATAGGACAGGATGCTCACATGATGCCACCAGTTTCCTGAATGCCTTGGCCTGCCTGATGCGGTCGTGGGATTCATTGAGATTCTTGTATATCTCAAGCTGACTTGCCTTACGCTCTACGATGCACTCCGCAGGGAATTCCTCAAGCATATAATCACCACAAGGCAATGCAATTCTTTTTACTACCACTTGAATCGGTATCATTTTATAGGTGAGTTCTGGATGCCCTATTCTGATAATTTCAGGGAATAAAAGTGGAAATTTCTCTCTTGTATCTACACAGACAGTTATTAAATTTGGTATTTTGTATCTCCAAAAAATATCGGTTTTTCTTATTTTTTTTATGCCCATAAGTGCCCCCATCTTTTCTTATTAACAATCTGATATACAGTCTCGTAAGCTACCTTAAAATATTTGGCTAATTCTTTTATTGAATAAGTCCCATCGTGGTAAGCATGAAATATTAATCTAACTTTTTTTTCTGTTAATATGGCTTGGCTATTAAGTGCTCCCTTTCCTGATGTTCCATGTTCTATTTTATCTTGTTCATTTTCTTGATGGGTTGCCCAACGCAAATTTGATACTTTGTTGTTATTTTTATTGCCATCGTTATGGCATCCCTCCATTCCAAGAGGTCGATTTCCCCTATATGTCTCAAGAACAAGATTATGTATTCTTTTTGGAATAGATTGGTTGTTATTCCAAATAGTTACATATAGATACCCCCTGCGGTCTGGAAATGGCCTCAACCAAAGCCCCCCTTTCGGTCGGCCTAATTTATCTAACCGAGGCTTGCTCCAGACTCGTCCATCTTTGGTGACGGCATAATTCGTAAAGATAGGATGAATTTTCACATCGAGTTTTCTTGGCTTCATCGTAGCTCCTCTCGAATACATTCCATAGGAACACACTTTCTGACTCCACAAGAACCATCTGTGTTCTCCCGCTGTAGCCACTTCAAAGCGGCCCGGAAACCTAAGGAGAAATCGATTTCATCTGGAGGACGATTCGACAAATTCTTCTTGTACCGCTCAAATATAATTTTACATTGTTTCATATTTTGTACTCCTTGCGTTCAACCTGCCAAGGTACATACCGACAAGTCCAGTCGTAGAAAATATCAAGAACCTTATTATGTTCCATATTTCTGATTATTATTTCGTCAACAATTTTTTCTTCATTTGGGTAAATATCGGCAAATACGGCATCGTATATTTGCAAACATATTAAAGTCTTTAGGTGTAAATCCCTAAATTCCTTTGTTATCTGATAGTGGGCCGCCTGTAAGAGTTGACTGCAAGGACACTGGTGCATGAAATTACAGATTTCCCCAGTATAGTTTGCTACACCACTTGGCCCTAACCCAAATGTTCTGCTCCATCCCGTAGGCAAGACAAGGTATCCCTGCTTGGCCGCCAACTCAATCAGCCCGTTTTGCCATTCCTCATAGACCGGATGATTCTTATACCACGTCTTAATAGCTTGAGCACAGAATCCAATATCAATCTCAATACCAGATTCTTTTAGTACCAATGATTGAAACCCTCCGGCCCCCCCTTTGAACAGAACCAAAAAGTTCAGGTCTTTCCCAACCTGATACATATCTGTTTTCTTCCAGCCGGGGTCGGTAGGGTCGGCATCAGGAAAAATGGAGACCGCAGTTTCAGTATGAACACTTCTGCCAGTAGGATTCAAATATATATCCATCAACAACGGGTCACCAGATAACAAAGCTGCCATCCTAATATGGTCTTGATTATAATCATACTCTGCTAACTTCCCGCCTTCCCATCGAGACGTAGAACAATCACGGATTGAATGAGGTTCTGTTTGTCGAGCGGGTTTCTTGCAAGAGAATCGGCCTTGAGTCTGACCGCCGACTTTATCATCTGAACTACCTCCTCGCTCAAAATAACTTGGTATAGGATACCACGATGGGTACACCATACCGACATTTCCGAGTGTCCTAACAATACCTCGCCTTGGCTTTTCGAGGAGTGGTTTTGTATATGTGTTGACAATTTTGCTCCTTTGCTTAAATTCCTGAAAGTTAGTTATAATATCCAGCGATTCCCCCACAGGTAAATGTTTCTTCAACAGATTCGCATTCTCAACTCCAATGGAAATGTTCTTAGTCTTTTCCGTATATGTCACCCGACTGTCGCCCAGTAACTCCGCCTCCATTATGCAATCCATAAAGAAACTCCGCAGTGGTTTGTCTGAACCTGTCCCTGCAAGTTTGATTCCATGCCAAGCCTCCGTATATTCGAGAAGTTCTTGGCATCGTTCTTTCTCTTTGGTGTGAAACGCTTCGAGTTTGGAGATGTTCAAAGCACTTCCATTCATATCCAAATCGAAGGTGTCCCATACAATCGTATTCCGCATCCACACACATTCGTCACTGAGTTTCGGAGAATCTTTTCCATATCGAGTGGTCATCCTTATCAATAATTCTTCCCGCAGCTTCAAGGTGGTGACGCCATCGACCCCGTTGTATTTATGTAACTCCTTATCCCAACAGGACTTAGCATTACCCGAACCTCCCGAAATCATCACTTTGCTATAATCTGAAACTCCGAATAACATTGAGAGTTCCTTGAGACCTTTCTCTGGATGCTGCTCGTACAAGAGAAAACTCAAGATTAGAGTGTCATCTATTTTCAATCTCCGAGGATCAATCCAATACCGAAGTTCCGTATCTGCGGAGGCTAAATACATCAAATCAAATTTAATATTCTGACCAACAAGAGTAATTCCTCTTTGCGATATTGTCTGGAACCACTGTCTAATAATCCCCAAGTGTCTCCGGTCGCGGAAAACATATTCTGCGGAGTGCATCTTCAAATTAGAATCTCGCCACGAGAAATTGGCACAAACTACTTGGTCGGCAAAATCAACTCCGTCGATATATTTTGACTTGATGGGATTGAAAACCGTCTGCTCTACTCCCTCTAAAATTCCATAGGTCTCGATGTCACAGGATACTACATCAGGCAATTCTTTCGGAACAGGAATTCCGAGTTCCGGCTCCTCAATTTCCTCATTAGGTATAAATTTGCCTTCCAGATACCTCCGCAGAAGTACAAAGTGAGCCTCGACTGCTCTTACGAGAGCCGGTTTCCTCATAGGATGCAGCATCGCCAAGTGAAATGTACTAAAAACCCGAATTTGAATCGGGTTCGATGTTGGGCCACACACATCTACTGGAAATATTTCCGAGACTTGTCCTTGTTTCTTAAAGGTATCTTTCAATGAACTATTATTAGTGACACTATAAGCCGCCTTAGCACCGATGGCGAAGATAATTATTTCCTTATAATACACTGCCAATGTTTGAATATCATATTCTAAATGTGTCCGGCAGGCTCTCACCTGTGCTTGGGATATGTCACCACCTTGAGGGTGACGACACCGGCAGGCATTGGCCACATAGACATCGCAAAGTCCCCCTAATCCGGACACAGCCACAAATTTAGACAATAGTTGGCCTGTATATCCAATCCAAGACTTGCCATTTGGATTAGCTTGAGTGGATTTATTTTCGTTCACACCAGGATTCTGCCCTACAATTAGCAAAGCCCTACTTTGAGTGGCAAGGCCGACATCAAATTCCCTTGTTGGGATGCCAACATTTGTCGCAGATTCATGTAATGAACATTTTACGCAATCAGGATGTGCTGGAAAATCAATCATTTTTTCTTTTTGGTTTCTTTGCGTTTCCAAGTTACGGTAGCGTCCACCGAGGTTACAAGCTCCTTACACATATTACATTGACATTCTCCTGTATTTAGGTTTACACACCCCTGCTCCCCATCGTCAACTTTCAACCAAATAGCACCACGCCAGAAAAAAGCGTTCCCCGATTTGAGATTAGAAAAATCAACCTCACTATGCTTTCTTGTTCTTGGAGATACTTTCATTTTTTCTTCCTTTCAATATTTTTATAAACACATTTGAAATTTCTCTGGTAAATCACATCGGCTTATGTTCCCATCACAGTTACAGGCTACATGCCATTCAGAATACTCAGTGGCTTTGGTATTGTATTCTTCTGAAAGGCCACATACCTCTTCGTCCCCTTGGAAATAGCGACAGGTTATCCTCAAACAGGATAGCAGTAATTTTAACTTAAAAGAGTCTGTCATTTTTCTACCTCAAAAATTTCTTTATTCTGTCGGTGAACCGTGACCACATTGAATCTTTCATTTTTGCAGCGATTTTGTTTCCGCATTCATCAATGTTTGGCATTTTTCTACCTCCGCAGGGTTTATTGTGTTAGTTGCCTCTTGAGATTTTCATGGGACTCGGGGGAAAGTTCAATCTTTTTCCCGTCGATGGTAATCGTATGTGTTGCCAGACGTAGGAAGCGTTTTTCGATGAATACTACCAAGCCCGATTCAACAGATTGTATTACCGTGTCGTTATGGTTGCAACCAGGATGACTTGATGTGCGAGGAAACACACAACCAGTTTCAACAACAACAAATCTATCCCTGCACCGAGGATGGTAGGCATGGAAATTTGCACTAAGCCTACCACCTTCAACACTCCTACTGAATGAAAAATCATTTACTGTTACAATGTCGCCTTTTTTCCTTTTTCACCTTTCAAATAGAGTTTCATTTAGTGTTTCATTTTCTGTATTATACAAAACCTGCGGAGGGAAGTCAAGGGGAAAATAATTTTTATTGCAAATATTGTCCGAGACCGACATCTCCCACATCAATATCTCGTGTGATATTGGCCAGAGATGCCTCTCCTAAGATTTGGCTGAATAGCGGTCGGTATGCTGAAGGGAGTCCTTTTTCTATCCTGTGTAGGCGGGAAACCTCTCGTCGGTTCTCAATGGCTCTAATATCGGACTTCTTGACCTGTAGGGGCCCCAGTTCGGGATAGGCTTTGGTAAATTCCCGCTGTACGGCTTCGGCTTTCCTGTTATCATTCTCAGTTAGAGCCTGTAGATAGTCCCGCTTATAGGCCCGTATCTTCTCCCTCTGGGCCAAAAGCCACTTGGCAGCCCCCTGTTCCGCAGCGATGCCAGAGGGACGCAGCCCTAACGATTTAAGAGTGAGTTGGAGAGGCGTCATAGCCCCAATTAGAGCATGTTTGTTGTTGTAGATAGGTATCCTGCCATCCGGGGTTTTGTTCTGATAATCCGCATATTTCGGATGCAGAGTTCGGTATGCTTTTCTGGCCGCTATTCCCCCGGGAACCAGCAATGCCGCCGTCGCCCCTAAATTCCGGGATTCTCCAGTCATCAAAGCCTTAGCAGCAGTACCAATAACCCCCGCAGCGGGGGGTACAAGCGGCCAGGGGTAAAAAGGAGCACCTTCATACATTGGTACTGGCAAGGCTCCTACCATCAATCCTTGTGATATATCGACCCCTAATAGGTTCTTTGCTGCCACATACGCCGCCGTAGAGCCAGCCAGCGTCCTTCCTATAGTGCCTAAGTCTATTTTAGACGGGTCTGCACCCATCCGCATAGACCCCTGTAAGAAACTTCCAAATCGAAGTGGGAAGTGCATAAACTGCCGCCAAGGAGCCCAGGTATTCATAATAGCTCTGGGAATACCAAGTGGCCCCCCCGTAAACTGTGTCGTCATAGTGAGAGTTTGACCTACCTTACCAGCTTCATTGAATATCTGATCTCTCACTGCGGAGGATGCTCCGGCTAATTTGTGGGCATTTTGATATATATGTTGATTACGGCCAGCATAATAGGATGTGATTCTATTAAAGTTTTCTGACATACTAAAAGGCGTCAACAGCCCCTTCTTAATCATCTCCCACTTCTTTTTTAAGCCGCCTGCACCAACCAATTTCCCAGTTAATCCTTCCTTGGCAATATCTCCGGCGATTAGAGATTCCACAATCTGAGAGGCATCTCCCATATCCTTTACGTATTCCGGGAAAGCCAATCTAAAGGCTTCTTTGGAAGGTTTTCCTTTTGCAAGCATACCGAAATAGTTTTGTATTTTTTTTACAGCCCCGCCTCCACCTGGGACACCTTTTAAGCCTCGCATCATACCCTGAGGCCCGACTACATTGGTTGTTGTTATGAAAGTCTGTAGCAAGTTTTTACTTGCTGGGGATATGTTAGCTCCGAGAGTTGACAGATGGAACCAGTGAGCTATAGATGCTCCGCCCCCCTCTCCAGACCAAGAACCAGATAAATCACCAGTATATTTCATTAAAAAGTCTTTGGTTTTGGTGGGCATCAGTTTATCCATCATAGGATGAGTAGAGACAAACTCATGCACCTTAGCTTTCGTCTGAGAAAACCAGATAGACCTCCGCAGTTCTTGCCAAGATTTTAGTCCTCTTACGTGAGGTACTAAGTCGTCATATACATAGGATTCGAGCCAAGGCTGTTTGCCCCACACGCCTGGTTGATTGGCTATATTATTTATTTCCCTACCAAGACCTGACCCATGCCAAGCCTGAACGGTCGCAGAAGAATTAGTATATCTTTTAGCTGCGTCCCAAACATCAAGGGAATATTGACGTGGGGTTCCAATTACCCGACCTACTTCTCGTAATTCATTTTGAAAGAAATCTCCTCCCCGAATACGAGCATCTGTTAAAGATTCAGCCATAGCTTTTAGAGTATCTTGTGCAATATGTTTGCGTCCAAATCTACCTGCAAAGTCATATTTCTTCCCAGCCCCTTTTGTAAAATAATATTGCATCTTATTTATAAATGCGGTATCTGCTTGCCCAGAGGCCATTCCTAATCCTTGAACTTCCCGCCAGACTTTCTCGACTTCTCGGGCAGCATCGTCTCCCCACCTATTGAAAACCTTAGTGGCAGCACTGGTATAGCCCTGTGGAATTACCCCCTGAGATTCTAAGAGTTGCAGGTGTTCGATGTTAGGCATCGCCCCGCCCTGTCTTGCAATAGAGTGTTTTGGGAGAGGCCCAGTTTGTGCCTCTTTTCGCATAAACTGTCTATACCTCGGCCCAGTTGATGCTCGTATTGCTTTCAAATGGTATCTATCAAACTGAGCATTTCGAGGATAATAATACTTTACGTCATCACCGTAGGTCAAGCCTTGTTTTGCCAAGGTATCTCGTATTCGCTCTTCACCCCCGGGAGTAGCCTTCAGGGTGGTTCTAATTTTGTTCATCCATCCTCGTAAGCCTCCGGCGAGACCTGAAACTTCTTTCCGCATTCCTACTTTGAGGCCGGGGGCTATTGGTAGCCCCTTGCCGCCCATTATGGCGACTATTTCTGGTTCACTGCCGAGCATTGTAACCAAAGCATGATTTGATTTGTGTAACCCATCCAATCTCGCAGCCACCGCATATCCCTCTGCTTTTGAGAGGCGGCCTGCTTTACCAAATATTTTGTTTATACTGTCAAATTCCTTAGAAAGAAACTTAGTTTTAGTGCTTACAACATCGGCAAAGGCTTGATAAAGTCCCGGTACACTGCGGAGGTTATAAATTGCCGGATGAACATAAGACATTGCTTGCCCCATAGCTTTAGCTTTGGGGATTAATCCAGCAGCCAAGGTTAGTAGAGGTTTTGTAGTGCCGATTGGGAACATCAAACCAGCAGCGAGTCCCATTATGACTAAAGGATTTGTAGCAATATCAGTAATTGTTTTCAGGATTGGGTCTGGCTTTTTTCCTTTGAATAGAGCATTGCGAAACGATTGGATTTCTGAAGGCGAAAGTGTTTGTGGGCTAAAAATAGCTCTCGTTGCAGCGTCCACATCCCCCCGCAAAAGGTTGGCAAAAGCAAGATTTGGCCGATCATAGAAGGTTATCGGGAAGGCTGCTGCTCCAAGACCAAACGGAATATCTTCATCGACATTATACTTTGGCATATAAATGCTTCCAACTTATTCCCCTGCAAATATTATAGATAGCAGTTATTCCAACATCGAATTGCCAAGCCAAATCTGACAAAGTAAATTTAGCTACCTTATATAGGTAACGAATCACTCTGACTTTATCCGCAGTTAGTTTAGCCGATGCACGCGTCCCGTGTTCGATTGAATCAATTAGATTCTCACTCCTTGTCCCCCAAGCCAGATTACTAAGACGGTTGTCTGTTCTGATGCCATTCAAATGCCGACACTCCATACCTTTAGGACACAGGCCAACAAAAGTTTCCAATAAGAGCCGGTGGATAGAGCGGCGATACATCTGTGAATTAACAGTTAGAGCAATTCCTAAATATCCATTACTACCAATTACTGGTTTTAGCCATCGGCCTTTTAGATTATGACCAACTGCATCTTTACGAGGTTTAGACCATATCTGCCCATCTTTTGTAATACAATAGTCTGGGAATCCAAGAATCGGTTTCATTCTCTTCCTTTCAAAGAATTATTGACCTATCATATATTCGCCTTTAGCAAGTTGTTGGGGGCCGATTACACCCCCCATTAACTGAGAGAACAAAGCCTGACGTGCTTGAGATTCTTCGGCTTGGGCAGTAGGCTGGGCGGCTTGATAATATAAATTTTCCGGTGTGACCATTTCTGCCTGAGAGCGGATTCCTTCTCTTTGTATGCCTCGCATCCCTGTTTCATGTTTGGTCTGCAATACTTTATTTAGAAGCCATGTAAGAAAGATACCGGCCCCTGCCCCTTTAACACCTGGTTTTTGTGTTAATCCCTGCCACCAAGGAGTATCTCCTCCAGGTACTCCTCCGATTCCTGCCCCTGGCCCCGCTCCTGGCCCGATTGGATAAGTTCCACCGTTTGGCATATCAGAATCCTCCTCTCATCAGACCAAGCATCCCGCCTCCGGGAGCCTGTGTAGAAGCTCCCATCTGCCGCTGGCCCATCGTCTGCACCGCCTGAACAATTAAAGCCATCTGCCTATTCTGGCTCTCTGTAAATGATTGTAGAGCCATGAATTCCCGGGCTTCTTTCTTTTCTTCTTTTTTGATTTTCAAAAGAGCCTTCATATACTCTTTTGTTCTGGCCCTGGATTCCTTAACACCTCTCTCGGTAGCCTCCGCAGTGGTCTTGCCCATCAATGCTTGTAGTTTCATTTGTTCGCGGGTCAGCCCACGCTCCCCGGCTTGTCCATAGGCTCCGACCGCCGTACTCCCCAAATAACCCGCTCCCAACAATGCGGTAAGAAAATGTTTAGAGCCATAAAATGCTTTGAGAAGCCCTCCAAGTCCTTTTGCCCCACCAAGTATTTTTCCAGTAGCTAATCCTGCTCCTATTCCTACACCTAAAGGCATTATTCAACTCCTTCTAATTCTGGGTATCTTGAACGCAGATAACCATTAAACCAAGTTCTGTACTCAGCATCGTACTCATTCATATCGGCAGAGATGTCATACAATTTAGGGACTTGTACGGATTTTGTCATTTCCTCAAACACGGCTGTAAAATCTCCACCGACCAAATCTCGCATGCGGGCGGCCCGTCCACCCAAAGAACTATCATTAACTGTCCCCAAAGCATATTGCACTCGTGACCCGACTGTTTCTGTTTCGGAACCTTCGACTTTCTTTTTACTTTTTGCAAGACCTTCTAAATCATCCCGCATCTGAGAGATGTTCAAGGAAGCATCAGCCCAAAAATCAAACTCATCTGAGTCTCTACTTACACCTCTTCTCTTTATATTAATGGCCTCCAACATTCCTTCTAACGCCCCAAGAGTTTTATTGATGTCCTCAGTTTTTACAACCCCCTTCTGAATCTGATCCTCTACTTTATTAATATTCTCTGGGGCCAATTCCTCAACTGAGATATTTCCACCGTACTTATTAATCTGGTCTTGAAGAACACCCATAGGATCAGCCTGAGTCCCTGGCTTTATTCCTGCCGGAATTCTTGCAAAACCAGCACCAAAACCCATCTGCCCACCGACCATTACCCCCTTCGTTACACGCTCACCCCGAATCGGCAAATCCAACCGTTTGTCAAATCTTACGGCCTCCGTCACTCGCTCCCTTGTTTTATTATAAACATCCTTATCATTATCAAACCGAGTGGCCTCCTCTTCTAATATCGTTTTGGCTTTCTCCATCGAGGTCTCACGGTTAAGACCTCCTTTAAGAATAGAAAGCATCGCATTTGTATTCCGCTCAGAGGCATCCATACTCAATTCAATATTAAACCTGCGGAGGGATTCTCGTCTTTTCTCGATTTCGTTTTTGGCTTTCCTGTCCCCAGCGATAATAGCTCTTTGTTGTTCTCTATCAAGTTCGGCCTGTTTTTCCTGAAAATCCCGAGATGCTTCGGACATAGTTTGAGCAAATTTTCTATCCTCTCGTCTCGCTCGTTCATCCTCCGCAGCTCGTTTATCATCCGATGCTGCCTGGGCCGCTATACCTTCTCGTTGTGTCTGAGCCTGTAATGCTGCTCGTTCTCCTGCTCCGCGTTGAGTCATAGCAGTTCGTTCTGTGGCCCCAGTTTCTTGCATAGCAGCCACAAGCCTGCTTTCAGCCTGTTGTTTACTCTGTTGCATAGACCGTTGAACATAAGGGTCTATCTGACCACCGACTTGTGTAGGAGCATCTTTTCCTCTTGGCATAAGTAAAATCCCTCGTTAATACATTCTACGGCCACTTATTCCGACATTTAAGAAAGCCGGAGAATGTAGTGTCCCTTTTGATTTTTCAGGAGTAGCAGCTTTTGTCTGGGCAGCCCTAAGCAAATCGGCTTGGTTTGCAGCTACTTGTGCCTGAGCCATATCAGATAGTAAGGTCATAAGAGGAGTAGCATCCATAGAGAAAGTTGGAGTCTCGATTACCCAATTAGCAAGATTTTCCATCCCCGACATTCTAAGTTGTTCTACTCCAATTTCAAATTGAGATACCTGCAAGTCATAAGCATTTTGAGCATCTGCTTTATATTTTAGCATATCAACATGCTGTTGTTCCTGAAAACCAAGATACATATTAGATTTAGTATAGGCTTCACTAACAACATTCAAATAATTTTGACCCTGCTGTTCCTGTAATTGCTGATATGAGGCATGTATATTACTTTGAACAGTCGCCAAGGAATTCATTTTACTCATTTGGAACTGTTCATATTCCTTACTATCCGCCCCATAAGTCTCAACAATATTTCTTTCCTCAGCTTTCATAGAGCCAATAGTAGCTTGTACCGAGGCTTGCATAGCGTGAGCTTTAGAGAAATCTCTATCTTTACCAATCTCAGCATTTATTTCATCAAGTTTTGTAAGAACCTCCCCCACTCTACTACGAGCGGCTTGGACATATTCATCTGCCTTCTCAGGAGCCGCCGCCCATGCTTCTCGTGCCGCCCCAGCCCGGGTAGTCACTCCTTCTTGTATTTTCTCCAATCTCTGTAAATAATCTATTGTAGCTCCGCCCTGCATCTCAAGAGCAGTCGCAGCTTTCTCGGCTTCTTTCTGTTTAGTTTCAGCTTGCTTACCATATTGAGCTACAGCAGTTTCACCTACTCCCTTATAAACCCCCCGCAATCCCCCAACAGTAGTCTCAGCCCCTTTTGGAACCGATACATCTCCAATATCCCGAGTCGCAGCCGCCGTTTGAGCTATCTTCGTCTTATAAGCCTCGTAATCAAAATCACCAGTAGGAGTGACAGGATTTAATACATCATTTGCCATTACGAATTCCCCTTAGACCTTCTCGCTGCACGAAGCACATCCCCTATAGCATTTTGTCTCCGCTTTAGTTGCTTTAAGGCCGCTTTATAGAGGTCAGGTTCTGCTTTTTCTAATTCACGAGCTTCCTCTAAAGTTCTGGCGGCACTTTCCACCTTATATTTTGGATGCCCAAATAACATTGGTTCTTTATATGCCATCGTTGGTTCCCCTGTAACTAACATAGACAGATTCCCTTATTATTATTGTACCATATTACCCAAAATTGTCAACCTAAGAAGCACTCACTTTCCTGCTTTCTGTGTATGAAACCGCGAATTCTGCGTCCGTAAGCTCAAATTTCACACCGGACGCAATTTGCTCAATATAAGGCTCTAAATCAATGCCTTCTACATTCAAACCCTCCGCAGAATCGGCGGGATTAGAATTTACGTTTGGATAGGCTACAGTGGACTCAATCGAGGTTCCACCATTCCTATAAGCCCCCACACGCCATTTATTATTCACGTTGTCGTCAAATCCCGACAATTTCCTTGCCTTCAAAGCTACTCCAGATGTAATCCACCGGGTAAACGGAGATACTTCCTCATGTTGCAATCGCCAGCATCTTGCAGAAAAAGGAACTGGACTAACAGCATAGGTATCTCCAGTAGTAATATCATTATCAAAAACCTCTGTGAATGCAAATACTCCGCCACTTGCGGTTAGTATTTCCCGGGAATCTCCCGCATTATCACCACTTGTCATATACAATTTTGCCCCAACCATATCCGCATTCAAGGTCGCATTTGCATCGGTCAAAGTTGAACTGGATGTTGCGGTTGCTGTTCCATTCAATGTATAAGAACTGCTTATATCCCACATCGTACCACTTCCGCTCTCTAATTTATCTGGACTCACTATAAGGCCCGTTGCAGTAATAAAGAAAGCCCTGTCATTTTTGCCTGTTGTAATATCTGGGCCTGATGTTGCTCCCACAAAATTAGCCCCGTCAAGCATACTACATACTTGAGTCGAATGCCATAAGATTACCATCTCCTCCTGGGTAGAGTTCAAAAAGAAAGAGGCATTCATTAGTGCATCATAACAACTTTTAACATCTGAGAGTTCAGACTTCCAATCATCAAATATTACCCGGTCTGCCGCAGTGATGCTTCCCATACTTCCATCAGTAGCATTAAGAATAACAAGGCCGAGACCAGAAATCATAAATACACTATTCCCAGATGAATGAGCAACTTCTTTCCCTACGATACCTCTTTTCTTATGCAGTCTTGAAAATTGTAGTGGTTTGAGTTTACCGGATTTGAAGATATGGATTATCGCATTATAGCAGAGTTGAAACAATGAATCCCCCGCAGCAATAAATCTTAGTGGTCGCCCATCCTCAACATCAGCTACTCTTTTGTTGTAGGTACTGAAATACTCCGGCGAATTATGTTCCGGACTACTGGATAAAGTATCATACCCACCATCCACACTTGAGGCTTGTGCCATAAACGTCACATCACTATATCTACCAATAGTCCCACTCTGCGGAGGAGTGGCTATAATATCTTTCTCAGGATCATACATAGTTAAGAATGGGAGTGCCTCATCAACAACTGTCCCTATGCCAGCCGTTAAGGAATCCCACGTCCCAGATGTTGCCCAATTTCCTGCCTTAGCGATTGTCTGTTCGAGATAGAAGATAGCTCCTTGTGTAGCAGTTGTATTACCTAAATCTATTGTGCGGAATATATCAACTGTATCGAATAAGTCTGCAAACCCATCTCCCACAGGGTCGGAAGTATGAACTTCTCCGGATACGACAGCGGTATTGGCCGGGAAATCTAAGGTAATCTTAACTTGTGTCTCGGCCTCTGTAGTAACAACACCGCCTCCAGATAAGGTACTTCCTGACACCGAAATATCATTTGCATTTGGTTCAACTTCTACTACACTGAGTCCGTAGGCGTTTCCCGCCGTGCCCCGAACTATAGATTCCAAAAGAACACTTGAAGATTGTGCCGAAGCAGTAACAGTTGCCGAGCTATCTCCGTTAATAGCATCCGCCAAAGCTGTTGCGTGTTCTGCCGATGTCCCTCCTGCCGCTGCCGCAATGGTAACATCCGACCCGGAATCAATATATTCATAAGTCCGACTATTAATTGTAAAGACATCTCCGGCAATCATTATCCCGCTGTCCCCCCCCGCAGCAAAACTAATCGTACCCACTGCTTTGGTGGTTTTATAATGGTCTAAATGCACTACAAGCGGAGCACTAAGACTACTGTATATTCCCCGTGTAGAGCTATAAAAACGATAGGCTATTTGATAAGTTCCATTCCCCCTCAACTGATAACTTGTGTCCACTGCGGAGGTATTTAATGTCGGGGTGGTAAGTTCGGAGTCAAACCCCCCTGGCCCCGAGGATACAACTGTCAAGGCTTCCTCAGCCGTATCCCAATACACGGTTTTGGTCGCCTTAGTGTCCACAGCAACGAGTAAATATGCCCCAGACACAACGCAATCTATTTCAAGACTCGAGGTTACAGTATTCCCCGCTGCCCATATAGCGAGCTTTGTCCAAGAAGTTCCACTATCAGCCGTATAAATTAAATCAATTTGCTCATCATCAGTATCATCTTGACTGTCCCATCGGACAACAAAACCCCGATAAACAGTAGAGGTAGCTTTTTTCTGAAAGGTAACATATCGCATGAAATCCGGCCCGGCATTAGCATCTATACTCCCCATCCCCGATACATCATCCAAATCAAGAACTTCTTTCATTCCGTAGAATTTTCGGAGTCCCCCATTGAATCTCCCATCTACACCTGACAATCTCCCGAATGACCCCGGGCGAACCTGATTTGGAGGCACAGATTGATCCATTCGAGGAGTTCGGAATTGGTACGGCACATAAATACGATCTTCAGCCATTATTTATCTCCTGTTTATGTTATCTCCGCACCAAATACAGTTATTGTAATCGCATTAGCTGTTCCTTGTTGGTATGCCAAGTTACCGCTTGCATCATTCATCGGATAAAATCCGTCAAGCTGTAATAAAGAATTAGCATCAATTATAACATCATAGAGTATAGCAGTTGACTGGTCGTAAGTTGTTCCATCATCATCTATAAATAACCTAATGGTAGCGTCAGTACTTGTAGTATTCATTAATGTAATTGTTTTAATAACAGCAGTGGTACTTGCTCCCGGAGAATATACACTATGAGCACTCGTATCATTATCTCGCCTTTGTCCTAATTGTTTTTCTTGAAAAGCCATAACTCAATACCTTAACTTATGCTAATTCTATTAAATAACCAAAATCAGCAGAACCACTATAATATAGTGTAGTTTTTCCAGCAGGAATATGTATCAAAATTGATTTATTAACTGGACATACCCATCCTATATTTGATACGGTTTCTACAGTTCCTTCGGTTGAAAACAACCAATTACCTAAAATTGGCATAAATGTATTCCAGCTATCTGCTGTAACGGGTACACTGCGATAAACAGTATCGCCGGTTAATTTCAAACAAGTTCCCTGTAGGGGATCGGCTGCTTCTACTAAAGTAACACGGTCACCTGAATTATTTAATATGTATGTTCCTTTGGTGATTTTACTTATGCTCATAATATATCCTTAGCATAACATTAAAGCATACCTTTTTGAATCATCTGAACTCTCAACACCCAAGGATGTTCGTGCAGTCGCTCCGCTCTCCCAAGCCAATGTACCAGCACCAGTACCGACTAAGAACTCATTATCAGCAATATCACCAAGAGCATTTACAGCATCAAGCATATCCCCCTGTGTCTGCCATATATCACTCGGAAGTAAATTAGTTAGGTGACAATCGTGAGAGCCTTCCATATAGATGGTGATTATAGAATCCTGACCACCACCCGTAACATTAGCGTGTAGTTTAAGAACCAATCTATCGGTAGTTAAAATAGTCGCATCGGCAGCCAGCACCGCATGGGTAATAAATGAAGCCATTGAACCAGGAATCGCAGATGACGTTTCAGAAGTCATCAAAACCGTTTCGTCGGCGTTTAACGCATATTTGCTTAATGTCCAATAAAATGTAGTTGGTCTGTTTCCTGTTGTTCTTGCTAAATGCGTATGTAAAACATATATACCTGACCTCAAGAACGTGACTCCAGGTACACCAGATGCAGTAATAAAACTGAACATCAGTTGGTCGTCACCCTCATCCATCGCAGCAGTTTCTTCATCGCTTGCTGCCTCACCTGTATCAGTTTCATATAATATATGATAATTAGCGATTGCATCATCATTATCTGATAGAAAATAATCTGACGAAGCACCTATCGCTAAATCTACATATTCTTTGGTAGCAAGATGTGCACCTGCTGTTGGGATGACACCCGATGCCGTGCCTGTGAACGTAGCCCCCGCCCAAGTTGGACTGTCTCCTGTTCCTACCCCTAAAGTAGTTGCTTGTGCCGCTGCATTAGCATCATCTAATATAGCTCTCCCCGCTGAGGTTAAATCTGCTTCTGCCCAAGTCGCTTCAGAGTATCCCATAGATACCGTGCCGGTATATAATCGACCTCCCCGAACTCCTACGATTGTATTAGAACCTTCCAAGGAAGTTGATACTGTTCGCCAAACTTTAGTTGTAGCCCCGGCAGGTTTTGTTTCTGCAAAGGTTACACCTGAATCAAAAGATTCATATAAATTAGTTCCACTACCAACTATTATATAAGAACCATCTGAATTTGTAGCGGTACAATGCCAATCATCCCCTCCAGCAGCCCCTTTTAACGTCCAAGAACCACCACTATCGGCTGATATAGCTATTCTTCCGGTAAGACCCCCGGCTATTAAAACAGAACCATCTGCATCAGAGGCTGCTCCATACCAAGAAATAGTAGCGGCGGCTGGTATTTCCTCTGACCAACTAACTCCGGAGTTAATGGATATATATAAAGCCGCTACAGTAGTATTACCTTTCCCGGCTATTAAAACAGAACCATCATCATCTGATGCAACACTTGTCCAATAATTGTCATCTGCATCATCTGGTTGTCTCTCTGTCCAACTTACACCATAGTTAGCGGAAGTATATAATCTTCCATTGGTAACACATGCTATTAAATTGGAACCATCTGAATCAGAAGCTACACTGCTCCACTGTTTATCAGCATTTCCGGCTGGTTGTCTCTCTGTCCAACTTACACCAGAATTATTAGAAGTATATAATCTTCCATCCTTAATAACGGCAATTAGATGAGAACCATCCGCATCCGAAGCGACAGCCGCCCAAACTTTATTTGCCGCTCCAGCCGGTTGTCTCTCTGTCCATGTTACCCCATAATCAGCAGAGGTATATAATCTTCCATCCTCAACACAAGCTATTAGATTAGAACCATCTAAGTCAGATGCTACACTTTGCCAATTCACATTCACAGCCCCAGCCGGTTGTCGCTCTACCCACTCTGTACTTCCTCCGTAAGTATTAAGTGCGTCTGTGTAAAGTAATTTATCGGCTGCTGTACCAAGGACATTTATTTGGTCAATATTGTGAGGAAGTACTGCCAGAAAATTAGAATTAGTTGGTAAAACATAACCATAAGGTAAACTAGTTATTCCGGAAACTCCCGGTGGCCCCGCTGGGCCTCGTGGCCCTTGTGGGCCGACTAATCCCTCGAAATTATATGTTGTTCCTATTCCTCGACCCTCCGCAGGGATAAAAGCACTTGATAAGTCATTTAATTGGGTCTGCTGAGATGATATATCTTGGGAGATTCCATAATCCCCATATCGTCTTGTGGTGCTACCTCCTCCCCAAGGAGTGACTATTCCAAACCCATCTACTGCTTGGGGGTCGTCTATGCCAGGTATTAATAAACCCTGTAAAATCGGACGGGGAACCGTGACATTATTACTATCTTCACCGGAGGTAGTAAAAACTTCTGCCACAATTAACCTCTCCAATAACGTCTGTTGTTAGGGTTATCACTCCGGTCTATCGGGGCATCAGGTAAATAGGAATAGTAGGCCGTTAATCGGACATTTCTTATTTCATTCCGGTAAGCCTTGAGAATACCTGTGGCTCTTTTAGCATTTCCTTCAGTAGCCATAATCCTATAGGCCGCATATAAGGCAACGACAGTATCCATTCCCTTACTAATCGCAGGTGCAATCTCGTAATAAATATTCCCAGTTGGAATTGGATCAAGAGGAGCATCAAGTGAGGCTTCCCGTGTAGTTTCGTCGTAGGCTGGTATTACTCGTTCCTGCAAATAATTTCCAGTTCCATCTGACCCTAAACATCTGAATATACTTCCTGCATAAGCCTCGTGATGTGTATCAAGTGCTCCTGCATTTGGAACAGCACCAAACGTTACAACATCACCATCGGCATTCAGAGTGCAGGTTCCATTGTGAAGCCTTGCAATTCCTGATGGGATATATTCGATTGTTATTTCTGTCCCAAGACCATACATATCAGTGGTTTGGATATGAAGAGTTTGATTCTCAATCCACATACCTCTCCCGAATGAATTAAATTTACTTCGAGAATCATAAAAAACCTTTCCACCAGTATCACCTACTTTATAGATTCCGTGAACAGACCCAACAGTATGAGGTAGTGGATATGTTGTAGTCCCGGAAACAATCGTCTTGTTAATTTTAGCAACGGCAGGTGTCCGAGAGTTTCGATTCACCTCATTAAGAACCAGTATATATGCTTTTTCAAGAATATTTATGATCCTTGAATCTGAATATTTAGCTGCAACGACTGGTTCATCTGTACTTTCCCGTGCATCCACTATTGCTCTTGTTAAAAAGCTCTCAGTATAGTAAGCACTTGAGCCAGCACTTGTGACCGTAGCTATATCTTTTGTGAATGAAACACTTCCTGCTGCGGAGGTAAAAGACGCAGAAGCAAAAGTATAACCAGACAAATTACAGAATATATAGTATGTAGTATATTCCAGATTGAACACAATTTGGCCATTCGTGTCAGTGACTTTGGTTCCAGCTACGGAAGCAGAACGAGTATTGGAACTATTGACCCATACAGAAATCCCAGAAACAGCATCTCCACCGGTAGTCCGAATCGTCAGAGTAACTTGATAATCCCCAACTCCATTTCTTCCGGCTCGATTCTCAATACTAAAGACGGCTGCACAGAATCGTACAGTCTGGCCGTCAACGGTTACGGCATTAACCATAACCGAATAATCATTTCCCCGAACATAAAATCCTGCTGTGGTATTATCACTTAAATCAATAGAAATCCCATGACAACCAGTAGCCCCATCAATATCAATCCCATCGGTGTCAAGAAGTGTATAACCCGCATCAGAGGCCCGTTGAGTCATGCTCTCATTTTTATAGATTTCAATATCGGTTACGGCGAGACCGCTCTGGGTCACGGAGGCATTACTGGAATTAAAAGTATCCCAGAAAATGTAGACCGTCGAATCTACTAAGTAATCTCCGAGATTTGGGGGCAATGAAATAGGAGCAGGCATTTGTAACTACCTTTCTTAAATTTACTTTGTCAACAAAGCAATAACCAATCCTAAAACCAACATAATCACAGGGATAGCTACCATCCAGTGATGTTTAATGTGATTAGTAAAATGTTTAGTAAGACTGCATACCCGTTCATCAATTCTTATTAGTAGCTCATCGCGTTCTATCCCATTCATTTGTGAACTCCTTTACGTTTATGTTTTATCATCTTGGCGACAATTTTAGCTCTATATTTCTTAGTCCATTTCTTTGCAAGTTTTGGTTTGTTATGCCATAACCAACCTCTTTGCTTTTCCGACTTGAAGGGCATCTCGAAGACCTCCCAAGCTATATTTATATTGGCCGTCCAAAGCCTTATAATGTTCAATAGAATGACAATTAGGGCATAGAAGTAAAAGATTATCCTCTACATTATTCTTTTTGTTTCGGTCTATATGGTGTTTCTCCAATACTCTTATTTCAGAATTCCAACCACATATTTGACATGCTCTATACTTATCAAGCAAATATGCTTTTAATGTTTTATGAGTTCGCCATTTGCCAAATATTCTTTTATTTGCATATCGCTGTTTCTTTAACACAGCTAAAGCATTTATTTTACATTTATTGCTACAGTATTTACGTCCAGATGTTTTAATTGCAGTTATATCTTCATTACAAAAAGCACATTTATAGGTTTTGCGTTCAACTCTTCTTCTTATTCCCATACATTTAGAACTACAAGTATATTGTTTACTGCTTGATGGAACAGTCTTAAATTCTTTCCCGCATATTACACAAGATTTCCAATAAGCAGTAAAAAGTCTACCCTTCTTCCAACCCATCTTTTGTCTTGACTCTTCGCTAATAGGCATTTTATTCTCCTATCGCAACTCGCTCCTGTCTTTCTGTTTCTTCTGAATCCTCGTCTTGAAGATTGTGGTAGAAATCGCTATCATTCCTTATAATTTCTTGGGCTGATTCCTCCGCAGTAACCGGGGCAAATAATCGTCTGCGTAGTTCCTGGGCCTCCGCATGACCGAAGTTTCCCAGAGATTTCCCGAGATTCAAAATATCCACAAAAGTATCTTGGCCACCACCAATCCATTCACAGATACAAAAGACTCCGAGCTTATTATATCGAATAAGGAATAGACAACCCTTCCGTTGAGAGTCCCCTTCCACTAATCGCCCTAAGAATTCAGGAATCCCACTACCTTTGATAATTGTATGTTCTGCGGAGGTAAATACAGAGATCATCCCAAGCATATTTTACTCCTTTTTAACAGTGACAGGTGCATTGACCTTGTCCAGTTGCATTGCCTTTTCATAGAGCATCTGCTCATCCCGAACTATTGACCCTAATTCTTCCCCGGTCAGAGGCATTCCGTTAAATAGTATCCGACCCTTAAGTAATACTTGCCGCAACTGGTTGTGTGCTTGTTCTGTAGGATTCATTTTCAGTTCCTTTCAAAAAAGTTATTCGGTTTTACTTCCCCTTAAATTACGAATTTGAGCATCGGTTAAACCCGCCTTCTTCAATGCAGAATCTATCCTGTGAGAACGCATACCAGCAGTTACTCCTTTTTTCTTTTTGCCAGCTTTCTTCTCGGCGGCTGCGAATCTTTTACTCGTAATATGTTTTAGACCCGCAGGGCTGTGTTTCATCCCCATCAAAGCCCGAATTAAATCATATTTAGCCATTATTTGTTCCTTTTATTTTTCATATCTACTGCGGAGGCCAAACTGTGAATTATTGCGTCTCAATAGCAATCGAGGTTCATCTACTTCAGTTAATATTTCAGTTCCATGTCCGTTGTTATAAAGACGTTTAATCTCATCAAGTGTGAGTACTTTGTTGTAGAATCTTGTAATATCGATGAGGCCGTCAGCATAATCTGTACCCAATCGACCAATATAAACAGGTGCATTGAGATTTTCTACAGCCACAAAAGAGTCAGGATTACTATGAATATCCTTATCATCAACACGTTTACCATCTACATAGATTCCTATTCCAGAAGTTAAAGTTCCTCCATCATAAGTTGCGACTGAATGATACCACCGATTTTCGACTAAAGCTGTATCATAACTTCGGCCAATAAAACAATCATCAACAGATTCATCGTAAAAGAATATACCCAACTTATTGCTAAATATACGCAACAGCCATTCGGCATCTGTATTAAATACTCCTTTGGTTATAATCCGAAAATTAGAAGTATCGTGCATATAAATCCATGTCTCAATGCTAAACGGAGTCGAGGCCGGGGTAAAGTTGGCGTGGTCAGGTATCTTAATGTAATCATCTGTCCCATCCAAGTCTTGTGCTCTATTTATTTTTCCAACTACAGAATGAAATGCCGAGGTCGCCGTTCCTGTGGCGTCTTTAACCGCCCCATTATGGCCATTTCCACTTGAATCAAGAATGACAGCAGTAGCAAGCCTATCATTCATTTTGTACTCAGCAATAAGCGTGGGTGGAGAACCGGCAGCACCGCCGACACCGGAAAAGCTCTGGACAAAAACGTGGGTTTTCTCATCTACAATCTTGTAGTAATTATCAGATTTAGGGTCTGTAAAGATTTCAATGAGTTCCGGGAGAAGTCTGCTACCTTTGGCTATGAATATGTGTGGGGCTGTAAACGGGAAAATAACTTCACCACCACCAGATACATTATCAAGCCACACAAAACCTTTAAGTGCACCGCCGAATTTCTTGACGGCAGCCCCCTCAATTTTGCCTTCCTTGTCGAGGCCGTAAACTATGCTTTCAGGTTTGAAATCGGCGGTTATCCTAATAGGCAGTTTGTAGGTCTTGACTGTTTCTTTCTTCCCATCTTCGTTGATAATCTCACGTTCCCAGACAAGTATATCTTCCCCCTCAAATAAATAGTTAAGGTCTGGGAATCCTCTCCAAATGGATTTTTTTAGTTCGTCATCATATGTAAGAGTATAACCCATCTTTTTTTTGATTTTCTTATCATGTTTTGGAGGCATGATTCATCAAAGTCCACTATATTCGACTGTCACATTATCTGAACCGCTGATGGCATCGAAGCCAATCCAAAATCTATTGTAACCAAAAGTATCGAATGAGACCGTTGCAATTCCTGTTCCAGATTCCTCCGCAGTAACACTAATAGTTTTATTCCAATATTGAGTCACAACACCTGTTTTGGCAAAATATCGAGCCGATGATATGGCCGTTGGTTGAGTTCCGGCAGTCCACGCCACTTCTGCAATCATTTTAACAGTAGTTTCACCTTCGCGGGCTGCGAATATTTGCATAGTGGCCGTGCCTGCGTTGTCGTTAAAATGTGCCCGAAGTTCCAGATGGTTCAGAGCCGTATCGTTAGATAAATTGATATATGGCAAGGCAGCTTCATCGGTATCAACCATATAATCAACAAACCGCTCTGTTACATCATCCGGAGGGTCGTATGTATTTCCACCGGTCGTCGGCCAATCTACCGTAGCTATGGCTGTTCTAATCGCCGTCCAAGCTGCTCTAACTGTATGAACAAGCATATTATTCTCCTATAGAAAAAAGCCGTTGGAGAGCATATCCTCGCCCTCCAACGCATTGGTAAGTATTCAATTTGGATTAAGAACCAGAAGTCTCAATTCCACCACTTCCGGCTTGGACAATGTGATTACCAATACACATATTCTGAGATACGACATTTGCAGCATCAAACTTGATTGCATCAACGGCACTAATATAGTTATTGACATATAATGCACCTCTGGGTTGGGCTGTTTTATCGTAAATACCGATGTCCATTTGATCTGTATGACTACCGGGGCCAACGGATATAACATTATCCTTTACCAACATAAACATATTGGAACTCATAGCGGCATCAATTTGGATACCTATACCGGTGGTATAGATTTGATTATCGACAACTTTGGATCGTTGAGCTTGTAGCCCTGAGAACCGGATAGCAAAGTCCGGGCTATTAGCAACGGCTGACTCGTAACCAATTCTACATTTTTCGATTACTACGTCCGAGCAACTACCGGCGAATAAGAGACATTCCGAAATTGTAGCCTGACTATCAAAAGTACACTCATGGAACTCAATACCATGACTGCCTCCTGCGACAGAAATAATAGGAACAGATGTCTGATTACTTCTAAACTGGATATTATGCCAGCGACTATTCTGGGCAGCACCCGTAGAATGATAACCCTGTATTCGCACCTTGCCACCAATTCCAATCACGGTACAGTTTTTGGGAAATGCTGATAAATTCTGTGTGTAGGTCTTGGAGTGAACATACATAGTACGTTGAGTGTCCCCGTCCAAACCAAAGGCAGTATTGTTTGCCGCTATTGCCACAGCCATTGATGCGAAGGCGTGTTCGGGGGACAAACCATTATCTGAATCGCTGCCTGAATCTGCATCTACCCAATAGACTTCTGCAAATCCAGCATCGGGATTAAGGATAGGCCCTAACTGTCCCAGACCTAACCGTGCTAAATTATCGGCTAAAGTAAAAGCCATAATAAATTCTCCTAAAATTAAGCCAATGCTGGCCTGACAACAAGTTCTGAACCACCCTTGTAATTCCGACCCCACGCAGGGCCGCAGGCAGTATTTGTTAAGTACGGATTGTTCGACATAGAAGCAAGATTCGCCAGCACACCAGCGACGTTGCCATCAATCATTCCACCAGTTACACCAGCCGCTAAGGTAATGGCATCGCCCGTGTCGTCAGCGGCCAAGATGAATCTGTTGTTGTAGATTCCACCATTTCGGAAGTTTGCGGTCGCCTTGTTGATATGGATACCTACGTCACCCGAATTGACATAGAAGGTGTTGTCTCGGATGACTAATCCATAAATAGCATTCGGCCCACTATCAGCTAAGCCAGAACCTACAAAAATGCCAGCCTCAATAAGCGACTTGCCAAAAGTACACTTTTCAATCAAGCCATAGAGCAATTCGCCAGCAGTATAGGTACTGGAAGAACGACCGGCGACGATGCCGTAGGATGCACCAGTGTTGCTTCGACCCTCTGGGCCAAAGTGACAGTGATGGATATGATTGCCCCATGCACCCCCATAGTGACTCTCTATAGCTCCACGAATTGAGTCAGCCTTTTCACTGCCCAATATCAAGTTGGCGATTTCACAGTATGCTCCGTATGTTCCACCGGCAGCACCAAAGGCAAAAACCGGAGTATCGGTGGTGTCACCTGGAGCCACTATCTTGAAGGTCGGAAGTATCCCGTTGCGTATGCCGAGGATATGAACTCTCTGTTTACTAATTACGATAGGCCAAGTCTCTGCGGGGGCGGTACTGGGATAATTCAAGACGAAGATGTAGTCATTTGCACCACTGGTACATAAACTCAATGCGTGAGTAATCGTCAGGAGGGGTTCATCGGGAACCTGTCCCAATCTATTAACACCGTCATCGCCTACTGCCGAGTTTCCATCGACAAAAAAGACATGGGAATTGTAGTTCATTGTGGGGAAATAATTTGCGATTCCGCAAATGGTGAGGTATTCCGGCCCCCACTTCCGGACGGCCTCTTTTATAGTTAAAGCCATTGTTTTTTCTCCTTAGCTAAATTACATTTCAAAGAAAACGGAGAGGTCTGAAACACCGACTACGAGAAAGGAAGAAAATGAAAAATATCGACCTCTCCGTTATTCACTTTTTCTAAAGAACTTGACCTCCGCAGACTTCGGAATAACAATCAGCCTGTGGAGATTCTGTCTCAAACCTCGAAGATATTCTGTGAATGTGCAACAGAAACTCATCGTGGCTCAAGATTTTTTTCATTTTATTGCACCGTATGCAACAAGGAACGACATTTTTAGTCTCATATCCTCTGGAATTATCTAATCGGTCGATACCTTGATAGATAATAGTTTTTCCGTGATATACCAGAGAATTTTCAGGGTTACATCCACAGTAGTAACAATCAGCGGAAATCAAACTTTGAATTTGCTCCTTAGAGAGTTTGAAACAATGACCTTTAGTTCGGGCAAGTTTCCGATAAGCAAAGAAAATTCGATTAACTCGTAATTCATCTAATGGTTTACTGAAAAGCTGTTGGGTGCGTATCTTGTGATAGCACCCACAACTTTTTGTGTTTCCAGAAGTAAGACTATAACCAGTTGTGACTGTTATGTTACCACAATCACATTGACATTCCCAGAGACTTTCTTTATGCTTTGTTTTTCCAGTATCATGTAATACAACTAAACGAGTAAACCGTTGGCCGATGAGATTGAGTCGATTATGGGCGATGCCTCTTTTTTCTCCTTTACGGAGATGTTGAGCACATGCTCTGCATCGTTCTCGTTGAGGTTTATTTTCTCCTACAAGAAGAACAACCCAACGAGCTATCTCACAATCAGGACAAGCAGCCCAGATAAATTTTTGAGCATCTGGTTTTTTGCCAATGTCCCGACCTTGTCTTATTTCGTTTAGTTTTGGCATCATAAGTCCTTATTGTATAAGGAGTTATCAAAGCATTGTGGCCTCAGTTAAATTTTCGAGCTTGACCGCTCGCGGATCACTTGGAGCAATTAAATTGTAATACCAGAACGGAGCCTCCAATAAATCCTGCGGAGCACCTGTAGAGGCAGTAGAAATCATAAACACCCCGGAGAGGCCACCAAGAGGAGCCAAAAATTCAATCTCTGGCCCCATACTTGCTTCCACTCCGCCCAATCTCGGAGGACTAAATCGCTGAATATTGTCCCCACCAAACTTCAAGGCATACAGAGTATTACTCAAGCACATCGGACTCATAATCCACTCATAGGTTCGTCCACCGAACTCATAAGCAATCTGAGACCAACCACCCTTGAAACTCAGGGCTTTTCCGGTACGCTCATAGTTCTGTCTGTTGTTATACAGACCCGGCTGTTGCAGCCACTTCAACTGAACGCCCTGTGTAGTAATAACAGTGTCTAAGGTTTCACCCGGATAAGCATCCAGGTATCCACCGATATAACCGTTAATCACGTCATCGGTAAGAGGCCCGTTCACGGCCTTAACCTGAGACTTAAACTGTGGATATGTCGTCAAGTTAAGAGCCGCAGCATTTGAGGAAGAACCCCCAAGAATATAACCAGACGATTTAATCCAGTCATTGAGTCCCCAACTAAGCTGTGGACGCGACCCCGAATTGTACCGGGTTGATTTGGCCATTACAATCCAGTCATCTGCTACTGGTTCGACACTAAAGGCATCTCCAGTTGCCGCCCACTCGAAATCCATCCCTCCACCATCCACCGAATTAATAGCCTTGACGGTTATGGCCTTGCCGAGATAATCAACACTGGTGATGATGAGTATCACATAATCCGTTTCCCCATACTCATAGTTCTTTACTTCCGCTCCGGTCGTAGCAGGAGTCGCACCCAC
>Ga0209976_10000110_pt1 | contig 56014 bp, 56 predicted proteins | sample SumtaG_FD_182806 | JGI IMG/M metagenome (GOLD analysis project Ga0209976, IMG submission 182806) | Deep subsurface microbial communities from Indian Ocean to uncover new lineages of life (NeLLi) - Sumatra_00157 metaG (SPAdes) (version 2) | ecosystem: Environmental > Aquatic > Marine > Oceanic >... | reverse complement strand
CTCTTGGGTGGTGGTTGTACGCTCCTTGAAGGCGTGACGAGCAATGTGGTCGGATGGGATGTCTCTGCGTGTGTGTCCGGTTTTGATGTTTGTTGGGAATTATTTACCGATAATGCAGAAAAATTCGAACCCGGTTTTGTCTCAGCATTAGATTCTGTAACATTCAAGTAAACAGAATGAGAATCAAGAGATGTTCAAAATGCGGTAAAGAAAAGCCGGTTTCCGAATTCGCCATACGTCGGGCTCGCAAGGATGGGTATTGTTCTTGGTGCAAAGCGTGTCATAGCATACATAATAAAGAGAGATACGATCAATCAGAAGATTTTCGCAACAAAAGAATAAATCTTTCCAAAGTAAATCATAAAAAACTTTGTGGTATTAATTGGCCTTTGATGCTCGACTATTTGAAAAACCATCCATGTATCGACTGTGGAGAAACTCATCCAGCGACACTTGAATTCGATCATGTGACAGGAACAAAAACGGCTAATATTACAACAATGCTGACAACACGTATTTGGCCAACAATACTGAAAGAAATAGAAAAATGTGTGGTCCGATGCGCCAATTGTCATGCTAAGAAAACTGCCAAAGAGCGTGGATATTATACAGCAGGTGGTTTCGTAGACGCTATGGATGGACTTTAATGTGTAAAGATTGCAGAGACACTGGAAAAATACAGTTATTTACTTCCGTTGTTCAATGCGATTGTCGTAGTGCAGTTGGCTCATCAAGTAACGATTATGCTGACGCCATAGCCTGCGTGGATTTAAGATGGAACGATGATTGTTGTTCGTGTCATATATCTCCACCTTGTAGTTTCTGTCTTAGATACTCAGAAGAAGGCTTAGACGAACCAGAATATTGTAGGCTTTGCGGAAAACCATCACCATCAGAAGGACAGCAATTGTGCAATTGCGTAAGATGATCTGTAATGGGCCTAATTCCTCTTGTAGTGGCCGCTGCTGACTTTTGTCGTCCTGCTTGTAGTCTGAGAGGTATATGATATGGGAAGCGAAGAATGCCGATGCGATTGCCACAGAAACCAAGATGGGATGGAGACTAGACACATGGGGCCATGCTGTATAAAGTGTCACTTTTGTTTCCTGAAGATACCAGTTTCCTCAATTAGCGAGCACAAGAAAAGATGTGCTCTGTCTGTTCTTGGGACAGAACTGAAGTTTTTTGAAGAAAATCGAATGTGGTGGTTTGAAAAACATGCTGGGAAATTCGTCCTAGTTAAGGGAAGGGCTTCGCATGGCTTCTTCGACACATACGAACAAGCCGTCCAATCGGGATACATGCTTGGTGGTTTGGTTTTCGACGCCCCGTTTCTTGTCAAAGAAGTCCAAATGAGAGACAAGGTGTTGTTTATGCCCGATCGTATCGTAATCGATATTTTCAAGAGCATACAAGACGACTATGTCGTAGACTATGTCATATGAGCACAAGGCATACGCACGCAGAGAGAAGAGGCAAGAGGCCGTACAAGTATTATCTATCGATAAAAGAGATTCTGGCAAGACGACAAAAGGCAGGTGGTCCTGTGACTGACTGGAATGAAGAACTTGAGAAGGCGACGGAAGATGCATTGGAATCAGCAAAAGCTGTGATCCGTAAGGATGGCACGAAAAGTAAGCCGTACTGCATATACAGCAAGAAGGGCAAAAAGCTTGGCTGTTTTGAGACTCGCAAGGGAGCCGATAAGAGATTGGCCGAGATCGAGATGTTCAAGCACATGAAAGGGGACGAATCGAAATGAGTGACAAATGCCACTGTGAAGGTCTGATAAGGACGATCACACGCCCCAGAGGGCGGATGGAAGAACGATTAGGAGGTAAAGGATGAGTTGGTCAATTGATGATTTGCCGTGGCCCATCAGGTGGCCGATCTATTTTTTGATGTATTGGAAATGGATCGTAGCCGCTCTTTTGGTTATCGGAACCGGTTGTTGGTTTTTTCTGTAATCGTCTGCCAGAGGCAGGGGAACCATAAAGGCTTGGCCGCTGAGCCGTATCAGCGGCAACTTGATGCGGGGTAGGGCAGTTTGGTTAGCCCATCGGGCTCATAACCCGGAGGTCGAGGGTTCGAATCCCTCTCCCGCTATTTTCAGTTTTTTTTCATTTTTCTTGGCACAAACCTGTTGGTTTGGGGTATAATGATATGTAGGAGGAATGAATCGTGAGAAGCTTGTATAGAAAACCCGGACGGAATTATCCATTAGCCCCAGCCGTACTCAATCTGCGCGCGCCTGGTGGTGATGCGGGCTAGTCTCTCTGTGAACGATTTCAGATAAGACTTTTGCTCGCGAGAAATCGCGAGTTTTTTTGTAGGAATATCGGACCATGAAGACAACCGTCGTTAATATTCGTCGACAAGAATACGATGAATACATTGGCAGGGCGGGGAACGGCCATGATGGATATTTCGGCAATCCTTTCAGCGTTGCCCAAGATGGTGGTAGAAAGAAGGTCATAGAACTCTATCGCAAGTATTTTCTGAATCGATTGAAAATTGATCCTGAATTTACACGTAGAACAAAAGAGTTGAAGGGAAAGCGGCTTGGTTGTTTTTGTAAGCCGGAAGCTTGTCACGGAGATGTGATCGCTGAATATTTGGAGAAAACCATGAAGGTAGTTATTTGCGGCAGTAGAGATTGGTCACACGATGGAGTTGAGGTGATAAGAAAGCGACTTTTCGATCTTCCGTCTGATACTATTATAGTTGAGGGCGGTTGCGATGGTGTTGATACCATGGCTCGTAACCTTGCTTTGAATATGGGTTTTGAAGTTGTTACGTTCTGGGCAGCTTGGAAGAAGTATGGGTTGTCAGCAGGACCGAGAAGGAACATCAAGATGCTGGATACAAAACCGAGTCTTGTGATTGCCTTCCACGACGATCTGAGTAAGTCTAAAGGGACTAAGCATATTGTGACGGAAGCTAGGAAACGTGGAATCGAAACTGAAGTAATCGGAGTAGATTGATGCGAATCCTTCTGGACCTTGATGACACAGTTATAATAAGAGGCAATTTGCATCCTCAATTTGCCAGATTTCAGGATTGGGCTAAGAAAGGTGGTCATCATGTTATTGTTTGGTCTTGTCACGATGATGGCCAAGTTATCGCTCAGTTGATGGGATTTGACTATAGAGATAAAGAATCTCACGTAAAACCAATCGCTGACGTTTTGATAGATGATCATTGCCAGGAGTTTGAGAAATTGTGTACTGTCAATTCAACATGTTCAACGCTTGATGGTTTTTTGAAGTTAGTGAAAAACGGGGTGTAGCTCAATTGGAAGAGTGCGCGGTTTGGGGCCGCGAAGTTGAAGGTTCGAGTCCTTTCACCCCGAGTCTTGCCCGTAGCTCAGGGGATAGAGCGAGCGGCTGTTAACCGCTAGGTCAAGGGTTCGAATCCCTTCGGGTAAGTTGGAGAAGAGACATGAAGAGAATGATTCGTAGGATGATTTGTTGGTTTGCTGGATGCAATTATATCTGTCTTCATATGCATAATTGGGAAACCGATTTCAATCGATCTTCTACCATGAGTGGATGGCAATGTGCTCGCTGCGATGACAGACTACACGAACAGTGGGATGGGTAAAATGGCTGATATGTACCATAGTTCCGATCCGGAAATTGAGGCGGCTACGCATCGAATACGTAAGCAATTTCATGATACCATAAGAGAGATTGAGCAACAAGGTCAACAGCTTGATAACGTAGAAGCTTTTTTGATTAGCTCCAATGATTTGTATGAAGTGCAGAAGATGTTCCACAGAAGTAACGGCGGTGCCGATCCAGATGGACAAATGAGAATGTATGGAGTCAAGATAATTGAAAGTCAATACATACCAGATGGTATGATTTTCAAGGTGTTCAAAAATGATCATCAACAACCATTTTTCTCTCCAGGTATCCATGCCATTCCAATATCTGGTAGTGGTGTGATACCTAATCGGGGGCTTTCGAAAGAGCAAATCGAAGACACCATGCTTCCGGTTACAACTACGATAGATGTCGATGATATCACCACAGTAGATATCAAAGAGAATATGGAAAAGGCAATCGAAGCAGTAAACAAAGTAATTGACGAGCCTATACCAAAAGGCTATGTGTCACAGAAGAAAAAGAGGCACAGCAAGAAAAGAAGGATCGAATTGGATAAATAGGGGGGGTAGCTCAGTTGGGAGAGCGCTGGCTTTGCAAGCCAGATGTCGAGGGTTCGAGTCCCTTCCCTTCCATTGGAGGTGAATTGTGAAATATGGTGATAATTGTTTGAAACGTATTACAAGATTTTTGCACAAATGGCTTCGATGTTCGTGGTATCACAGAAATCATCGTTGTTATCCAACAGTTTGGGTGGTCAATCCAACGTATTGGCATTGCACGAAATGTCATGAATGTGGTGAAGGTTTTGATTTGATTTCTGGGAAAACAAAAAGAACTTGGTTTTAGTCGTTGTAGCCTGTGTGTCCAAACAGGCAAAGGAGCGGGGCTTAAACCCTCGTGCCCGCAAGGGTTTCTGGGTTCGACTCCCAGCGCAGGCATTTTATTCGTGAGTGTGTGATGTGACCAAAAGATATACTGAACACGAATTTGTCTTAGCTGTCCGAAATTTTGTTAGGAAAAACAGTAAGGATCGGAGATGAGCCCCGGTATCCCAACGGCAGAGGAACATGGTTTAGAACCATGTCAGTATAGGTTCGAATCCTATTCGGGGCATTGAGCCTATGTGGCGGAACTGGCAGACGCGCGGGTTTCAAAAACCCGTGTCCGAAAGGGCGTACTGGTTCGAATCCAGTCTTAGGCATTAAGGAAGTCGGTATAAGTATGAAAATTGGTCACAAGGTACGTCGCAACTTTAATCTATATGTTTTGGTTAACTCTCGTATGCGGGTGATGGGCGAACTGCCATTTGTTTATGAACACAAAGATGGGTACTCTGCAATAGAAGCTTTTGCTTTCAAGGACTCAGATGGCAAGAATGTTCCTTGTAGAGAATCTGATTTACTTAGGAATGTACTTCTCGCTAAGGGGTATTTGAATCTTCATATTAAAATGTGGGCAGAGGGGATAGCGGAATATTTGTTTTTTATTGAGGAATTTCAGGTCGATTATCCGTGGTTACCAGATTGGGTTTGGAAGGCTGTGAAACGTCAATCAATAAAAATTCGCGAGCAGAATAAACTCAAGAGAGGTTAAAAAATCATGGGAATTCTTACATACACTAAACTGGTTTGATTTCGAAAGTTGTTTTGCAGTAGAGAGTTGACATGGAATACAGACAAGCGAAACGTGATGAATTAATTGTTGGCGAATCATTCGTGTATCAAAAACATGCGCCAGGACATTATTCTCCTGGTTACAAAACGGTTATACTCGAAGGATGGATCAATTACTCCACAAGAGGTTGTAACGGAAACAAAATTGTTTATATAGTCTCTACTGGTGGGAGTGTTTTTCTGGCCATGCCAGAACAATTGGTGGTTGAGTCATAAGGGTAGGTTGAGCAATTGGCTGGCTCGCCGGGCTGTAAACCCGGTCCCTTAACAGGGCGTGTAGGTTCGAGTCCTATCCTGCCCATTGTCGTAGCCGGTGTGGTTTAACGGCAGAACGCCTGACTGTGGATCAGGAGGCGCAGGTTCGACTCCTGTCACTGGTATTCGGGAATGTAGCTCAGCGGATCAGAGCGGCTGGCTCTTAACCAGCGGGTCGTGAGTTCGAATCTCACCATTCCCATATGGGTTGGTAGCTCAGTGGACAGAGCTTCCGCCTTTTAAGCGGGGGGCCGTGGGTTCGAATCCCACCCGACCCATTGGAGGTTTGTGATGGAAAAAACCAGATCGCTCATGAAGAAAACTGTTGATTTTCTTAGAGATCAACTTAAAGGAATGGGCGGCAATATCAATGACGATCTAATTTCTACTGTGACAATAGATTACAGTGGTCAACAGACACCGCTTGAACATCTGTGCTTGATCAACCAAAAAGACAGAAGAATATCTATAACACCATATGATCCATCGATAATGGCGAAGGTAGAGGAAGAATTGAAGAAGCAAGGTTTTGATGCGTACAAATTTTCTAAGACAACCGTGGTGGTAAACATACCGCTTATTTCTGGAGATACCAGACGAGAAGTTGCTTCAAAGATGAACAAACTTGGAGAAGACGCCAAGGTATCTGTCCGAAATATCAGAAGAAACTTCAGAAAAAAAAACAAAGATTGCGATGACAAAGAATTGCAGAAAATGACGAATATCGCAATTGAAGAAATAGACCAATTGATTTCAGGGAAAGTCTAGGAAAAAAGACATGAAACACCCACAAATAGAAATACGAGATCGTCTGGTTGCAGAAGGCGTGCTGAGATGTGCTGATCTTGATGATCTTCGTATCTACAACTACACCAATCACTGCAAACAGTGGGATGAAACTACGATAAACAGCAGAGGTATAATCTTCAATCGCCAGACAGGAGAGGTTGTGGCACAGACCTTCCCCAAGTTCTTCAACATGAACGAGAGAACAGACACTCAGGAGCGTAATCTACCATGGCACGATGGGTTCAGAATATTCAAAAAAGAGGATGGATGGTTTGGCTCTCTTTATCGTCATGCTGGTCAGCACAAGGTTGCTTCTCGCGGTTCATTCACTAGTCCTGGAGCGATATGGGCTTCGAAATTTCTAGATGATAATTACGATCTTGATGGATTCCCAGATGAGGTTACTCTAGTTTTCGAATTGATATGCCCAATCACGAAAATTGTTGTTGACTACGGAGATCGTGAGGATTTGGTTTTGCTTTCTGCGTATAATAGACACACCGGCAAAGAATATCGTTGGTGCGAAGTAGCAAGTTTTGCCAGCGATTACGGCTTTACACTCGTAAAGTCCTATGATCAAAATTGGTTAGGCGCGTGTCGTGGATCATTGAAGACCATTCCGGGTAATGAGCAAGAAGGTTTTGTTATCAGATTTACCAATGGCTTTCGTGTCAAAATCAAGTCGGAAGATTATTTCAGGCGGCATCATCTGTTGAGCAACCTTACTCCGCTAGTCATGTGGAACAACATGGTAGATGGAGAAGTGACAAAAGACGTTTGGAGTCAAGTGGATATAGAGTACCACGATCTTCTTAACAGTATTGTTGAAGTACTAGAGAAGCAGTATCAGACATTACATAGTGAAATTCATAAGGAGTTTGATGACATCTATTTCGAAGAATTCGGCGGAATTATGGATCGAGTTCCAAGATGCGATTTTGCAGCCAAGGCACAAAAAGTCAAGCATACGCCTGCCATGTTTGCTTTACTCGATAGTCACTATCACAAGGTCGACAGCTATGTGATGAAGAGGATTCGTCCTCACAATAACAAATTAGAACGGGATAATGTCGAATAATGTTGGGCTGGTACCTTAGATGGACAAAGGACTGGGTTTCTAACCCGGCTATCGTGGGTTCGAGTCCCACCCGGCCCGTTGTGTTTTTTTGAACGAACAAGATAGTGGGTCGGTAGCTTAATTGGCAGAGCGTCGGTTTCCAAAGCCGTTGGTTGAGGGTTCGACTCCTTCCCGGCCCGTTGAAGTGCCTGTAGCTCAGTCTGGCTCAGAGCGCACGCCTGATAAGCGTGATGTCGGTGGTTCAAATCCATCTAGGCGCATTGGTGTATAACATAGTAACACACCAGCCGCACCTCTTTCTCAATTGGGTTACGTGCATCAAGGGCTGGTTTTTTTTGGAGAACAAGATGAAAAATCGACAGCAGTCATCCCAATCGAGTAGTCAACGGTCTCTTGGCCGTCTGGGGGATGCTGTGTAGATTCGAGTACACTAAAACACAGAATCAGAACCGGATGGTCCCTTGGGATTGTCCGGTTTTTTTGTGCGCACTGGAAGATACCTCTGAATGGTCGGAAACTCGGTTTGAACCCGAGGGCGGCGTGATGAGCGTCGGGGGTTCGATTCCTCTATCTTCCGTTTTGGATTTACCTTGTTCTAAGGAGTATATATACTCCATAGAATGGGGTCTTTGGATGGTGAAGCAGAAAGGCCCTGCCGCCGGTTGCTAACCGGTTGGGGCGGTCAAACGTCTGTGGTTCGAGTCCACCGCCATCCGTATGGGCCGATAGCTCAACTGGACAGAGCGCCAGGCTTTGAACCTGGAGGTTGCAAGTTCGAACCTTGCTCGGCCTGTTATTATCTCTTGCAATGTGGGAAACACAGGAATAACGGCATCTGCCCCCATAAAAATACCCGTGGTGTATAAACCATTGGTGAATCTACTAAGCCTTCGTTCCTACGTTGGGCGGAATCTCAGTAGCCTTATCTTTTTTAGGGAGGTAGAGAGTTATGCCATTAGTAACTGATACATGGGGAGCGAATCTGAATCCGGCTCCAAAACCATTCAAGATGTACAAGACACTATCCGCTACGGCTGTGTCTGGATCGGCAGTAACCGATACGGAAGCAATTTTCACGAAGGACTGTCCTTTCGCCGTAAAGGTAGTTGCATTTGAAGTCCAAGCAGTATCGCTTGTCGCTAGTGGTTTTGCAGGCGCAGGGTCTAATCTGACTGTGGCATTGCAGACTTCCAACGAAGTTGATGCATCCCCAACAGCACCAACATCGGTAGTCTGGGATACAGCAATATCGGTTGATTGCTCAGGTGTATCGTCAGATACAGACAAGAGCCTGTTCAAGGCTCCATCCAATGCTGGCGACCGGGTCGATGTGAGTTTGGATCAGACATGGACTGCTGTTCCGAAGGGCGGTTCTTTGAGAACAACCTTGTCCGCTCAAGCCAACAATGCAGTTGGTGTGGGATTCTCCACTGGTGTAGAACTTTTGGCGATCGTTACGTGCGTTCCTACAGAGACGAAAGACCAAAGGCGATTCTAAGGTAGACTAGTCAAATACGACATATCCAAGGCCGGGAGCGAAAGCTTTCGGCCTTTTTTTATTGGCCATATTGGTGTATAATACATTGGATAGGATAGACTTAGGTCTGGGATAGACAGTGCCACTGTAACTTTGGGACTGGGAAGGTGCTAATTAAATGGTCGACAATGAGCGACTTATAGCCACGATAAGCTGGGGATGCATTCCGGCTGTTGTCAGCACCGACAAGGGAGAAATCATTTCACTCATACTCCGACCCCCCACACCCAAAGAGCAAGCCAAGTCTGTTTCAGTTTATAATCTAGAGATAAGACGCGGTAGTATTTTGAAGTTGTTTTCTGAACAGGAATTGCTTTCGTATTTGATAGACCTTAAACAGTGGAGCATAGAACAAGAAGACACAATCGAAGGACTACAAAAAGATATTCACACGATCAGACGAGGATTGCTTAGTCTTGTATTCAATACGACAAAACTTGAACACTCACGATCCCTTTTGCGTCGTGCCGAAAAAGTTCTGATGGAGCATCTAAAAACGAAACATAAGCTATTGCAGAACAGTATCGAATCTCATGCTGAGCTTTGTCAACAAAGATATTTGATGAGCCAGATTACAGAAGATGATGATGGTAATAAATTCTGGCCAACAACGGATGATTTCGACAATTTTTCAGATTCAGCATTAATATCTCAACTTTGTGAATATTACTATCGTAAGTCTCGTATGTTACCATCTGATATTCGTCGCTTAGCTAGATCGCCACAATGGAGATCATATTGGGAAATATCAAAATGTACCAATGATTTATTTGATAACCCAGTTACATCGTGGTCATTGAATCAGAGAGAACTTGTTTACTGGTCTACTATCTACGATTCGGTTTATGCGGCGTATGAGCGTCCTTCGAAACAAATTATCGAAGACGATGACTTGTTGGATTCTTGGTTTATTCATCAGGGAGAAAAGATTGATAGTAAATCGGCTGAATCTAGTGTTAAAACGCCTAATAAACCAGGAAAGAATGAAGTTTTCATAATGTCTGATCAGGATGGTTCGAAACGTGTTTACAATATGAACGATCCAAAATCTCGTGCTCAAATAAGGGCTCGTCAAAAAATATTACAACAGGAAGGTTCTATAACAGAACAAAATATGCCCGATAGTCAACGAGAAATGAGACAACAATTATCGGAGATGCAAAAAAATCATGTTAAAAGCATCAATCGTAGATAAGGAAACTGGAATGCTTGAGAAAGAAAAAGAACTAGCAGCATTGCGACGCATCCAAAAAGATGTTCGCAATGGACGAATAGCTCACGACTCTAGAGAGCGACTTAAAAAAATAGCGCAGAAAAAGTTCAGGACTTGTTTTATTTCTGCCCTTTCTGAGTTCGAAAGTCAGTTTGGAGTTTTGCTTTGGGGACACAGTTTGTCAAAAGAGGAAATGACTCCCGAACAAATTGCCAATAGGGTGATTTGGGAACAGGTTCGGAAGAATATCCTCGACAAAGGAAACGCTCAATCGCGTGCATTGGGCATGGAAATAGATTTACATCATATAGAATTCCAAGGATATCACATGCATTTTGGAGGAAAACCAGATGGACACTAGAAAAGTTGTTGTTGAAACAGTTGACGTTGATGGCAAGCCACTAAAGTTGGCAATTATTCGTCCAGGCAACAGGATTGGACAAGAAGCCAATATGGCTTACAATTTACGAATGGCCAGTTTGATCAGAAAAGGATCACAAAACAGTGGTAATAGATTATTGCTCAGGGCTGAATTGGAAGAGTATCTTGAGAAAACGGGAGTATGGACATTGAAAGATGCTCTTGACGTGGAAAAATTAGCTCTAGAAATACGTGCCCACGAATTGATGTTGAAGAAAGGTGGAATGACCAATCTAGAAGGACGCGACCTAGCTATTCAAATGGCTTCGAAGCGTCAGTTAATTATGGAGAAACACGCTAAGCGTCAGCAATTTGATTCTACTACGGTCGAATCTCAAGCTGAGAATTTCCGTTTTGAATTTTTGCTGGTCAATTGTCTTGTTTTTGAAGAGAGCGGAGCTAAGTTCCTGAAAAATCACGATGAGTACGTAGAGAGGCAAGACGAAGCAGCAGTGGTCGATGGTGCTAAGACGTTGGCCAATATGATCTATGGCCTGGATGCAAATATACATGATCATATGTTCGAGATGAAATGGCTCAAAGAAGCTAAGTTCGTCGACGATGATGGTCGATACATTACCAAGGATGGCGATATGACTGATCAGGGTGGTCGTCGAGTAAATAGAGATGGTCGTTATATCAACGAAGCTGGAGAAATGGTTGATACGTTTGGGAGATTAGTGGACGAGCATGGCAATCTGTTGGTCGAGGTTTCAAAACCATTCACCGATTCAGAAACGGGTGAAGATATGTTTATCTGTGGTATAGGCGTTAAGCCAAAAGCAGAAAAGAAAAAGAAGAAATCCAAGTCTACTACACAAAGGAAAAAGTCTAAGAAACGCAAAGTAGCTGCGGAAAACAGTGACTAGAGGGGGATGATTTAATTGGCATTTGTTCTTGACGTTAATCTCAGAATTCAAGACATCATTGGCTTGGAGAAGGTTAAGGCTGCTTTGTCCAAGTCACAGGGTGCTGCGCAAGTTGGAGGTGCTGCTGGTGGTGTTGGCGGCAAAGGCGTTGGTGGTACAACAGCCTTTACTTCTGCAACTAAAGCACAGACTTCTGCTCTCATTGCAACCTCGGCGGCTATGAACAAAGCTACTTTGGCACAAAACAGACTCAATGTTTCCAGTAAGAAAGCTGGTCCAGGTTTACAGAAAACTGCCGCAGGTGCCAAAGCGGCTGGTAAAGCAGCAGAGACTTTTGGACAAAAAATGAAACTAGCTGGAGTAAGGTATGCTGCGTTTGTTGCAGCGACTGCTGCTCCACTTGCCATAATCGCCGCATTTGGAAAAGCTACCGCTGCTGTTATAGAATTTGATGGTGCAATACTTAAACTCCGACAGATCACAAACCAAAGCAATTCCGAGATAAGCGGTATGCGAGATACAATTCTAGACTTAGCAGTTGCCACTGGTACCTCTGCCAGCGAGATTGCTCGCGTAGCTAAAGTTCTTGCACAGGCAGGTCAGCGAGGCGACGAGTTGGAAGAATCACTGAGCGCACTTGCTAAGGTGCCACTCACTCCGTCGTTCGAAACAATGGATGCTGCTATCGAAGGTTCTATCGCTGCTCTTAATCAGTTCAACCAAGAAGGATTAACTACCACAGAAGTTCTAGATGTGATGACAGAATTGTCAAACAACTTTGCTGCATCTTCGGAAGATATTGCGAAGGGTATCTCTCGCGGTGGTGCTGCGTTCGAAGCTATCGGAGGAACATTTAGAGAATTCGCTGCTGTGTTTACCACAATTAGGCAAGCTACAAGAGAGAGTGCAGAAACTATTGGTACTTTCATGAAAACTATCTCTTCTCGTCTTGCTGACCCAAAGATCGTTGATTTCCTTGAGGGCAAGGGTATTAGAATCTCCGAAGCGATCGAAGCTGGCAATCCGGTCGAAGCAATCAAACGCATCGCTGCTGCTCTTAAAGATACGCAAAGCATACAAGACAAAATCGAAATTGGAACCAAGCTTGGCGGAAGACGACAAATCAGTCGTTTGTTGGCTTTGGTTAGTAATATTGATGTTTTGAATGAGACGCTTGGAGCAGCAAATCGATCTGCCGGTGCTTTTGGTGAGGTGGCAGAAGTTGGTTTGGCTGGTCTTCAGGCTCAACTGAATATTCTGGTACAAGAATTCAACAAGCTTGTCCAGACTTTGGCTGAACCACTTTTCATTCCCCTTATTAGGGGTGCAGTTACGGCAGGTAAAGCATTCATTACCATGGTTGAAGTTATCAAACCCGTTATTCCTTTCTTGGCACAAATGATTGGTTTCGCTGGTGGATTCAAATTGCTGGCTATTTCGATAGGTGCTGCCGCGAAGGCTCTGTCATTCTTGTCTACAGCAGGTATAGGTGGCGGTCTTGCTGCCAGCTTCGGGGCTTTGAGAGGTGGAGCCGGGAATATTCAAGGCGGCGTCGCTGGCGGTCTTGCTAGAGAACGAATTATGCGCAGATTAGGCGGTCAGGCTGGTCTTGAGGTTGGTGCTGGAGCCGGTACGGCAGTGGCAGCGGGTGCTGGTGCTCAAGCTGCTTCAGCCGCCAAATCAGCAGCAGTTTCTAAAATTGGACAACTTGCTGCCGTAGCCGGAATAGTTCTGGTTGCCAGTACTATGAAAGAGTCTTTTGTAGAAGCTGGAGATTCTGCTGGAGTATTGGCTACAACATTTACCCAAGCTGTCGGAGTTATGCTTGTTGCCATCTCTTTGATTTCTGGCAAAAGTATCTTCGAAGCTCTGAAGGGGATGGGAGGTGCGCTTGGTAAATTCGGCAGCGCTCTAGGTATCGGTGTTACTGCCATGGCAGCTTTTGCCTTTGCTGCAAAACAGGCTGTAGATTTAGACCTTGGTAAGATTGTGGATGCTGCCCAAAAAAGAGTTGCCTCAATAAAAGTAGTGCCTATTGAAGCTGGCGATCTTAAAGGTCTAACATTAGCAGTGGGAACACTTGGGGAAGAAGCTATAGCTGGTATCCAAGAGTCCGTTAAGAGATATGGTGAAGGAGTAAGTGGATTTTTTGCCGAAAGATTAGCGCGTCTTGGGAATCTATTTGGTGGCGAAGGTCTAATTACGATTAGCGATTCACAAGCACAAAAAATCATAGATGATATTGTTGGTTCAAACCCCGAATTACTCAATGAGATTTTCCGGTCAGCAGTCGAACAATTTGGCAAAAGTGGTTTCTTGGGTGGTATCGACAAGCTGTTAGCACAATCTCCCAATATCAATCCAGAAAGTGCTGCTCGTCTCCGTGGTGCTTTGGTCCAGGCACTTGGAGGAATAGAGAAGGTTGTTAGCAGAATAGGTCAGATACAAATTGATGCCAAAGCTAGCAAATTAGCTAATGCTATAGACAAAGCCAACCAAGCTTTTGCATCTTTGCATATACCAACTGTTTTAAGTGGGCAGCTTTCGTTACTAAGTACATCTGTTGGCAAAGCTGCTAAGGCAATTCTTCAGAATGTCAATTTGTTTGACGATTTGAGTCAAACTCTCGGTAAAGGACTTAGTTTGCCGCAGTTGGGAACAGAATTTGAAGACGAAGCTGTTAGGAATATCTTATCACAAGGTAAGCTAGCAGAGTTGCTTGGTACAGAACAATTCGCCCAACTAGACTCGTTTACACGACAATCACTTCAGATAAATGACCTTTTGAACGGGTTTTTCCTGTCACTTGCTGCTAGTTTGGCAAAGGCTGATGATGTGGCAGGTTTGGTAGAGGGAAAGGGTTCACTTATTAGTCCCTTTGATATGATTAATGAACTTGTAGAGAAGTTTGCTGAAGACTCTGGGGCGGGCCTTTCACCCGAAGCCCTCGATTTGCTGAAAGTAGCTGCTCTCAAACTTAGCGAGGCTGTCAGAACAGGGGTGGTCAGTGCCGTAGCTTTGGTAGATGATCCAAATGCAATAATAAAATCAGTACAAGACACTCTCGGTGGCAATATTGCGATTACAGATGCCATAGTTAAAGTAGTGGGTGATTTGTTGAATGCTTCTGCACAACAGGCGGCGAGACAATTAGAATTCAAAAAGCTTGAACTAGAAAGCAAACTTCAGACTTCTGTTACTCCAGAACAAGACATAAAAGTTTTGAAAGACCTTGCGCAATTAAGCGGTTTTGATATTGATACAACTGCTTTGGACGCGGGCCAAACAAGTATAGAACAATTTATAGTTCAATTGGCCGCTGGTGGAGATGAGTTCGCTGCGATTGCTGAACTATTTGGCCAATCATTCCAAGAATTCGCTACAGCATTCAAAGCAGTGGAAGATCAACAGGCGACTGGTGAAAATGCGAATTTAGAATTGGGTGAATCAGCCGTTAAGGCTGGAGAAAAAGTTCTGGCATTGAGCGGTTTTATGCAACAATTAGAAAAAATTATGGGGACACTACCAGAAAGTCTTGCCAAAATACAAGCCGAAAGAGCGAAAGGTGGTTCCTTTACTGCTGTTCTTGGCGGGAAACCACAGATAGGAAGACAAACAGAAAAACAACAAGAAGCATTTCTAAAGGCGAATACAAAGGCTCTCCAAGACATGCGGATAGCGGTAGAAGGATTTAAGCTCCAAACTATTGTTGAAACTTCTGACATATTCAAAAAACCTTCTGATCACTTCGTTGCTGCTCTGGCGGATAGCACCAAGGCTCTTACACTCTGGGTCAGTAAGTTGACAGACATTGACATACAGCGTGGTGCGGAAGTCTTAACCGATGCAAAGTTAGTATCGGGAAGTGTCGGAGCAACACGACAAGTTTCTGATACATCACAATTCGCCGTAGAACAACAAGCGGTTCAAACAAGAGGATTGCAGATAGGTGTTCTTGGTGCTCAAATTAGCGATTTCCTTGACAACTTACGTGTATCAGCTATTGGTCTTGCTCAAGAAACTGCTAATCGAATAGATGTTGGAGAACTAGGAGGGGGTGCAGCCGAGTCCCAAGAACTCAGAAGATTGGTGGACGAGCTAAAGAATGTTAATAATTTGAACGATGTCCCTGGTTTGATCAATGTTCTTGGCAATTTGGATTCAACACTATTGGCTCAAAGAACTGTTGAATTGGGTCGAATTCAGGCAGAAGACCCTGGTGCGGGTGAGTTGCAAAAGGCTGCTGCGGCGATGAATGGTGCTACTGCGCAATTGGCGCTTGTTCAGCAAGTCATAGAAAATCCATCTATTCTTCGTGAACCAGAGAGGCTCCAAGAAGAAATAAGTCCTAACTTCCTTGCTCTGTTAGAAGCTATGCGAGACATTGTTACTCAACAACCTACAGATACTCCCAGAGTTTTTGAAGACATGAGCACTAACGTGCTTGAAGCTGCTAGGGTCAATGAGAGTGCTGCTATTAGTACGAACGAAGCTGCAACATCATTTAGTACCGCTACAGTCGATATACTTACAGGTGCATCATCAATATCCGAAGCTAGTGTTGCGTTTAATGAAGGTGTCGGTATCTTGCAAACAATCATCGATCCGATAAGAGATGTACTAATGGGACCACCAGCGCCAGATGCCAATACTTTGGATGAAGGTGTTAAAGAAGCGATGGATGCGAATACTCAGGCCATAGGAGAAGTTAGAGATGAAATGCTAGGGGTTAAAGAGGCTATCCGAGAAGGAACAGAACAAGAAGCTGAGATAGCTAAGGAGCAAAAAGAAGAACCTGTTGAGATAGAAGGAATACAAGACAATACAGATGCAGTTACGAAAAACAGTGCTGAGTTTGAAAAGACGGGTGAAGACATGCGTGGTCTCGGTGAAGATATGGATCGAATGGCAACTGCTATGGCTGATGGCGTTGGTGTTAACGTTGAAACCATGAGTGAAGTTACTGTTGACGTGTCGAGTATCAGCGAAGCTGCAAAAGAATTCACCGACGAGTTTGAAGCTGTTGCTATTAGAGTTGCTAGAGCAGAAATTAACGCGGCACTTGCCTCATTAGCTGCTGCGTCCAGCAATGCTGAATTGGCTTCGACTTTCGAATCAGCTAGGGGTTAGTCGTAGTACGCAAACAGAGGTAGCTGATGGCATTTAGACATTATGCAGAACTTATTGAGATCATCACTCCAACCGTCATCGGTACGTGGACGGAGTACGATCTTACATCTCATCAAATCCCGCCCAGTGCAGTTCTAGAAGTTGCTATTAATGTTTTGAGACCTGATGCTCCAGTGTATGGTGGTGTTAGGGCAACATCCGGGACACTTGACCGTCGTATTGACATAGTAAGAAGTTCGGACGGCGATTCTTTTGTGACTATGCACGTACAGGTCGATGCTGATAGAAAAATTGAGTATTACGCAGAACATCTCACCAATGTCCAATTTAATATGGTAGGATATTGGGTTGGTTGCGAATATTTTGAAAGATTTGACAGCTTCAGTCCTATTGCTAGTTCTGGTTGGGAAAGCAAGGCTCTTGATACATACGGAATTACTGGTGGCCAAATAGTAGATGTCACCATGACAAACGTAGATACCGCTCTTGCAAGAGAAGTAGGTGTCAGGGCTAGCGGTTCTACTCGCGAACACTTGTTCGACCTAACCCAATCTATTAATGGCGGCGAAACTTGCTTGAGTCAATGGGTTCAAGCAAGTGGTGTCACCGCTGCAATTGACATATATGCCGAAGATAATACTGACTGCAATGTCTATATTCTAGGATATCTCAATGTTGCACCCGGAGACTATACAGAAGCAGATGTTTCTTTTCCGAAACCTAGCATTGATTCTACCTGGGAAACACTTGATGTTAGTGCCTCTGGTATTCCCAATAATTCTGTTGCTTCATTCTTGTTGGGTCAAAATCTTACTGACAATCAACTCATTGGTGTAAGAAATACATCATCTTCTGATGATCGATACGTCAACTTACAAGAATCGTTAAGTGAAGATGGTCTCAGTTGGATTCAAATGAATGTTAATGTTGACTCTGGCGGTAATGTTCAACATTTAGCCGGGGATATTAGTCCCGATGACCCACAATTTGTAGTCGTAAGCTATTGGGATAATTTTGTTTCTGGTCAAATACTTCCACATGCCGCTGGAATCGATATGATCATAATAGGTCGTGACCCAATTGTACATTACGTAGAAGGCGATCCCACAGTGTTCACTACCACCGGAGTAGGTACGTGGGAAGAGTATGACATATTCACAAATAGAAATGTACCAAAGTCAACCGAAAGAGACCCAGTTGTCGCAGAAATACTTCTGGGAAATCAATTTACATCAATATCTTACAGTGGTGGTGTTAGGTCTGTAGACAGTTCACTAGAACGCAAATTCGGTTTACGCATACCAACCGGCAATGGATATGATCTTGTTAGTATGCTTGTTCCGGTTAGCTCTGGCGGAAAAATCGAAATATATGCCGATAGTGCATCTTGGGTTAATTTTTGGTTATTGGGGTACTGGGTAGGTGCAACATATGTAGAAACGATGGAAGAGTTTAGTGTTGGCGCAGATAGTGCCTGGACTAATGTTAATCTAGGAACAGATTACGTTTCTCAAATAGTCGATATAGTGATTTCTAATGCGAACACCAGCATACAACAAAGTGGTGGAATTCGACAGGTTGGTTCGTCCCTTAATCGTTATCATTCAATATCCCCTGGCCTTACGAATTATCCAGATCATACTAGTCTCCATGTAAATACAAGTGGCGTTAACGGCACAATACAAGGATACGCAACGACAGATGCAGACATAACTCTTACGGCTATTGGTAGATGGTCTTTGGCTCCCGGAACCTACAATGAAGCTTTTGAGGTTTTGGCAGATACGACTACCGATCATATTTGGCAAGCAAAAAGTGTAACCGTACCAGATGGCAGTATAGCCGAAGTGGTTATCGAAAACCGTGACAACAATAACGAACGCAACTTTGGTTGCAGAGAGGTTGGTTCTAACAATAATAGATTCTTTACTATTCGTCAAACGAATATAGCACCAACAGATACGTGTGCCGATACATTACGAATTTCCGTAAACGTAATAGGAAGTGAAATAGAATTAAAGACCAACAGCACCGCAGATCAACATGAATTTCTGACTTTAGGTTATTGGGATGCACTGAAATTTATCCCAGGAGACCCCATAGCTTCAACTGGTAACGTTAATCTTTATGTTGGTGGTGCTCCACCACTTTCAAGTGGGAATCACGATCTTTACATGGGTGGGTCATTAGGCGCTCAAATAATTTTAGATTTTGATCTCTTTATGAGCGCACCAGAAGCTGTGAGTGGACAATTCCCGCTGTTCATTGAAAATAGAGTAGTTATTGACACAAGTGGGGCTTATCCATCTGGATTAGAAATGGTTACCACCGGCCATGAATTAGCCACTGGCTCTATGGATATGGTCATAATCGGTCCACTACCATCCAGTGGTCAATTGTCTTTATACACACAAGCGGGTTCATTCGATTCTATTGATTTGTTTATGCACGGCGTTTTTGTTAGAGACCGCATTAGAGATTTGTACATCAAAGGACCAGAATTCATTACGACGAGTGGAGATTTTGCCTATCCATTAGATGCGAGTCTGTTCACTACTCCGTCTGGTGGCCCAAGTCTAAACTTGGTCACTAGGGGACCGCTACCATTTACATCCGATGCCGATTTATTTATGGAAGCTCACTTACCAATAACTGGAACAATGACGCTATATATTGGACCGCTACCCGCACGGCTGTCATTGACTATGTACATAAAAACAGAATCTAGTACCTCCAACAACTCAGTCAATCTTTTCACACATGGATTTATTCCTGCGTCTGGACAATCTGGAGTCAATCAAACATTTAACAATATGCCTTTGTATCTTGAAGCTACAGACGCTAATTTCCCATACACAGCAGGCGGGACGCAAAATTGGTCTATGTTCATGCGAGTGGGTTCGGGGAATCTAAACCAAGACCAAAATTGGTCTATGTTCCTGAAGGCGGATACTACGACGAGTGGGTCGTTCAGTCTTGTTACTTATGGACATGCATCTGGATCATCTCCACACGGGAACGAATTGAGTGGTACCCTCAGTCTCCGTTGTAGTATCGATCCATCTGATCCTGGAAGAATCGGGTATATACCACACGAAGCACAAAACCCGTGGACACTATTTCTAAGGGTAGATCAGGGACTGTTCAATACCACCACTCTGTATATATCGGGTGCAGCCCCAATCACTATTTTTGCGTCTGGCGATCTGTTTATCGAAGGACTCTTTGGACAACCTACTGGTACAGTACCTCTTTATCTAATGGGCGTTTCTGGTATCGTGAACAACGGTCCTAGTGGACTTAGCTTGTTCTTGAATGCTGTCGTTGGGGTGTATAATACCAGTGGAAACATGTATATACACGGGTATTAGGAGGAAAAAATGGCTACTGTTTTGTATGATGGAAATTCGATTGTACCTGCACCGTTGATCACTATCAACAAGGTGTATAGTGCCGCTCCTGACGGAAGCAAGCATGGTGTTGAATATAACATCACCTTGGCAGGGACACTTCTGCCGTTCCGTGGTTCTCCGAGTGGGAATTATGTTATAGGAAATCCATCCACTGCTTTTTGGACGGCTGCTGGTCTTCCTCCTGATGATACCTTCGTCGGTGGCGATACACCATTTGTTCGTTTGCAGCGAAAACAAGAAGCTATTAGATGGCTTTTCAGAGAAGATGGAAAAGAACTTGAATGGTATGGAGGCGCTGCTTCTCCTGTAAAGTGTCGCCCAAAGGTTTTGTCGATCACATTCCCAGAAGGACAATGGTCTGATCGTTCTCAGTATGTTGTCGAACTCAATGCCGAATATCTAGTTGGGATAACTGACGAAGATTCTTTTGATGCATCTGGCCTTATCAGTGTAGCTGAAAATTGGGATTTTAGTGAGGTTCCTGGACACAACGGCAAGGTATACGAGATTAGTCATGTTGTTGAGTCTCAGGGAGAGCTTACTTTTGATGTATCAACTGGTGCCACAATTCAGGCTTGGTTGAATGCCAAGAGTTGGGTTAACGCAAAAATTGGTGGTACACCAGATAGTGATTTTGTGGGCTTCGCAACTGGTTTTGTTAACTGGGTCAATGGTGGGTATTCAAAGTCAACTAGGGTTTCGGAAAAAAATGGAACATATTCTGTTACCGAAACTTGGACAATACGAGAAGCTGGTCCATCCGAGACGGCTGCTACTTACATCGAAGAATCATTTACCGTTGTTAGTACTGTCAGCGATGATGCGTTCGAAGTTGGTTACAATGGTACTATATTTGGTCTTCAGGCTAATGAGAGGGTTGGTGGTCCGACTGCAACAGCTAACGCAAAAGCTGCAATACCAACTAACGCTGCCGCAAAGGCTTCTACTGAAGCAGCATTAGGCGTGTTGCTGTCTGGTGTTACACTCACCGACACTCCGAATCAAAGAGATATCACAGTAAACAACAAAGATGGTGTTGTGAATTTCGCCTTTAATTGGTCTGCCGGTGAAGCTTCTACATTTACGCAATCTAACGAAGCTACCCTTTCTTATGATACTACCAATGGAGTTTACAACCTTGGTTTGGTTGTTAATATAAAGGGAGTGGGAGATACAAAAGCCATACGGATCGATAATGCAAGAAGCAATATACCCGCAGATTTAGATGCTCGTGTTTTGGCTGTTAGTCTAATAGGTTCTCAAATTCCTACTGGCGTTGTGTTTCTTGGCACTCATATATCTAAGTCGAACGCCATGAATGAAACAAACGGTTCGTCTAATACATCATGGACCTGGACAGATAGAGACCCGAATAATGTTGATATTTCAGTCGATACTGATTACCCAAAAACTATATCGGCTGAGATTACTATTCCTGGTCGTCTTGCTGGCCCTGTGATCCAAAACATCAACACAACTACCGCACAAAGGATTACTGTTGCATATACTTCTGATGGTCACAGTTCGGAACCTGATAAGGATACTGTAGCAGATACAATGGATACGGCGGGTGGTATTCCTTTGATACCGCAATTTGCTGTTGGTTCATACATCTTAGACAGCGATCGCGTAAAGTGGAATCCAGGTACTGGTAAATACAACAGAACTAGAGTTCACACCGTTACGGAAGGTTAATCGTTATGGCAACGACAGTAGCTGAACAAGAAGTTCTTTATGTATCAGAATCAGGTATAATTGCATCTGATATATTCGGCTGCGCTTTCAAATCCATGAGTGCTGAGACGGGTTTCAATGGTGCTCCAAGCACCATGGATATTATTGTTCTAGAAAGAAATCCTGGCGATTTTACTCTCAATAGATACTCGATCGACGATATGCAAGTTATCAAAATAGGTGAATTTCGTATGACTGGATTTGTTGAATCTTATGAGCGGACTAGTATAAACAAACAGGGGTCTGGTCTTTACACCGTTCAAATAAAAGACGCAAGAGTTGTGATGCAAACTGCAATGATTGCTAATCTCGGTACACCGCTACCTACCAGCCGTATTGGAGCGCCAAATAATACCAGACTAGTGGTTCGACACAATATTATTAGTGTCAGTGGAATTCCTTCTGGTACTCGTGCTAGTGGAGTTAACAGAGAAGAATCAACCGGTTTAACTCTTGGCGATGTTATAGCAAGCCTAGAAGGAAATGTTCTTTATTACGGAGATCGCCAATTTGAATTAGACCTTAGTGAGTTTTCTAGTTTGGTTGATTCATCTGGAGACGGACCATCTGAACATTTGGTACAAGGGAAAACTAGGTCTCTTGTTTCTATCCTCAATGAATATACTAGCAAGGTAGGTGTATCATGGTGGGTTGATACTAGAAAAAAAGGTGTCTCTGATGATTTGTGGATTATTAGCGTCAAGACGACTGATAGAGATGCGAATCGTGCTAGAGACATAACAGATGTGACACTCGATACTTTAGCAGCACTTCATGATGGAGAGATAATAAGTCGGAAAGATGGGTTCGAAAGAAACCATAGTTTGAGGCGTAAATACGTTTTTGGTGGAGTTAGAAGGTCACTCGGGCTCATAAACGACATGGAAGAAGAATTAGTTAATAATGGTCAGGGTAATTACAAGGTTAAACCTATTTTACAACGGTCGGCTGGACAATTTTGGGGTTTTGATAAAGACGGAGTTCCTCTGTTGAATCCTGCCTATACGAAGCCAAGTAATCCAGATGTTCTTATACCAACCAATTTTGACGAAATGGAAGAAGCTCTCAATGGCGGTCTCAATGACGAGAGAGACTTAGAGAAATTGAGATCATTAAAGAGATATATGAACACCCATTGGGGAAGACAATTTTGGTATCGCATGAATGAAAGAATAGAAGTTATACCGAATGCTTGGTGGTCAACTGTCGGACTTGATGTTCCATTCAGTAAGAAGGAAGATTTTCCAATTGAATACGCTAATGGAGAGATACTTGCACCTTATCCCAATGGAGCTAGGCCATTTTCCAATAGCAATATGCTTAAGGTATCGACAGAAGATGGCCGTTATGTGCCGTTTGTTCAAATAAATGAATTTTCTGTTTCATCTGGGATCGTAGAGTACAAAAATAATGGTGCTGCATATAGAGAATTCAAAAATCATTTTATCCAATGGACACCTATCGTTTCTAGGTCTCACCATCTAATATACGACTTTGATGTGTTTGGTGATCCTAGAAAATATATGAGATGTTCTCTAACTCAATTTGATAGATATGTAATCATAACTCTTCCGGTCCCGATGAGTAGATATGTGGTCGATGCGGATACTGGTGAAATAGATTATGATAGAATTACTCGTCACAACAAATTGGATCATTTGTGGTTAACTTCTATGGATAGAAGTGCGCATTATGGACCATGGACTGATGGCGGAAACGTAGAAACCAGAAGACTTGAGCAAATAGCGAATGAGAGACCAATAGATGGTTACACAGCATCCCAAATTGCCGAGATAAGTTCGCTTCAAGAAAAGGCTAGGTTTATAAATGGTAGAGTATTGTCCCACGTAGATAGAGATTTGGTGCCGTGGGCTTTTGGTGGTCGAGGTGTTACAAATGAAATTGCAGACGCCGCTATGGAAGCTGAAGGTGTTAAAAAAGCTGACTTCAAATCACAAGAAAGAGTATTTCTTACTGGACAACTAGAAGTTGCCGGTTTGCCTGTTTTGGATTTATCACAATCAATAGCTTCAACCTTTGGAACTGGAAGTCTTACCAATATTACTGAAATCTATATTCGAGCCGACAATAATGGAATAACGACCAGATATACGATGGCTATCAACTCCAGAGATCGAACAAGCAGTGCTCAACCAGCTAATGAACTACAACAAATTCAAGAAGAGAAAGAGATAACCCAAAATTTAGATGATGAAGATGAATTTCCAGAACTTCTAGATGATTTGGTACCACTAGCAGATGAACTTCTGACTAGTGATACAGATATTGAAGAGGAACTTAGTGATGCCCAAACCGATCCAGTAGACCCACCGACTGGGCCGAGTGACGGATCGCTTGAGTTCATTTATGACAAGCCAGATGGAGGATTAGGAGTTATCAGTGTCAAGGAAGGTGGTCCTTTCTATGCTGTGAGACGATTGGATTACCGAGATATTGATCCAACATCATATGCTGGTGGACTTGACACTACCGGATCATACTTCTTGTCAGAGTGGACAGGTGTTCGCAATTTGGCAGAACCTGACAATAGTCCTGGTCTTCTCATCGTAGGAACAAGAGTGACTATAAGCATCTTTTCGCAAGAGGGTCTGGATGGCCCCTACTTGCCGTACATGGAACAGACACCACAAGTTTTCTCGCCACCGCCAGTGCAATAGGAGTAATTTTATGGATTTGGGTATTTTGCCAGACAACAAATTGATTAGCCTAGTTCTCCAGGGATACACTCCATTTCAACCAGAAGTTGGTATTTTCTGTGGTGCTTACCCTGGAATACTGTATCCGAATCCAACAACCTTATCCTATCCAAACTTCGATCCTTATCTGTATCAAGAAATGACAGCTACCGAATTTACCCCAGCCAAAAGATATATAGGTCTTGGTGTTGGAAACCCTGGTATTGACTACAAAAATCCTGGACATTTGCTGGGCATTTTTGACACATTCGGCAGGATGTCGTATGGAATTGGAGTATGGCAAGCCATACTTAACGGGGAAGACGGAAGTTCTCTTATTGGTCCTGCTGTTGAAATTGCCCTACCTCTAATAGATAGAAACTTCGAAGATGCCACCATTAGTTTAGGCAACATATATCCATCTTTGTCTGAAGTACCCTCTGCGTATCTGGATCATTTTTCTGTTAGTAGTGCTGGTATTCCTTCGCCAGACCCTCGTCCTGGTATTACATTTAGGCCCATGGGTATTGGTATTACACCAGTTACTAATCAGGTAGATGCAGAAGCTTTGAATCGTCTTTTTTTCGACAAGAGTGTATTTTCATATTTGGGACTGGCACAATATTTTCGTGCTGCGATAGACGCTTTGTCCACAGCAGCACAATCGTTAACAACCAAAGCCACACATACTTTTTCACTAATCGACCTTAACCATTGGAATAATTATTCTGGTACATCTTTTCTCGATATCCAGGGTAATGATCCTTTTCTGGAAATAACCCACGGTGGAACATTTGTTGCTGAATGTAAAGTAATGGGTGCTACTAAAGCGCTTAAAACTTTAACAAATTCTTCTGTTTATCACAACGGAGAGAATGGACAAAACGAATATAGAACATTTACAGAATTGAATTCTGTTATGAACTTAGTCCCAATGCAAATGTTCGGAGCAAGCTATACCAAACACTACACGGGTAAGTTTCAAAATTCGTCTAAGGGTGCGCTTGGTTTTCTAATTACTGCGTTTGCTTTTTTTGATTTTGTCGTCAATGTATCTGATTTACCTCCTGATCCAGACGATGCAACGCCAGGAACTGTAACTATTGATGGAGAGATAACTGTCCAAAACTTGATAACAAATACTCACGCATTGGATTGGCGACAAATATCTCAGGCTTTGCCAAATCCCGTTAGCCTTCTACTTACCCCAGGCTGGGCACCAAATGAGGGTGATGGATCATTTAGTGATTTTACATATGGTGCTGCCGAAACAGTTAGAAAAAATGGTTCTGTTCAAATATCGGTAAGTAACGATACATCATGGGATAAGGTATGGCTAGATAAACCAACGGTCCTTGACGGCGATGGGGATAGCGTTAGTGATGAGTTACATCGAGACGCCAGTAGGGATTTAACACCACTCCCTAACGCTCCACTAGTTGTTCCTTTCAATACAACCGTAGCTCTTGGAGCAGGAGCTACATCTGTTCGCGTCAGAGTCAAAGCTGCTACAGAACATTCTTTATATTCTGATCTCCTATTGCCCACACTGTGGGTAGACCCGCTTAATTCTAATGGCCCAATTGGCAGCATGCCAGAACCACCTATATTCTGCCACGAGCATTTTATTATTGAAGATACTCAATTTGTTCTGGACTATCATTGTCACTTCTTTTTGAATACTTTGGACAACTTCTTTGTTGGTGATCCAATGACAGCGGCAGACGATATCCAAGAAGAACCGTTTTCTGTGTCACTAACCGTTAATGGCACGCGATTAGATGCGATTTCTTACGAGATGTCAAGCTAAATGTGTATAAATAAAGGGAGGTAGTTATGGCGACGCTGAATTTGTATGCTGGTGAAAACACCCTTGTTCCGACAGCTTCTGGTATGGGCTTTTTCGGGGCAATAGGTTTTGATTCTTCTTTGGCAATCGGAACCTATAATGGCCGCACTTTCGTAACAAATGCAAGTGGTACTGTACAAGGATTCGAATGCAACAACAACAAATACGAAAATTCAACAGAGGTTACTCATGGTCAAACTGGTTCCGGTATCACTTTAACAAGATTACCTAACGAATTGGCTACGGCTAATATCCGATTCACCCATGGATCATCTATATTCTGCCAGTTTGTTAAGATATACATATATGACGGGACAACCATTGGAGGCGCAGCTAACAAAACTGTTCCGGCAGAGAATATCACGTTCCAGATGGCTGAAATACGCCATAGAGACAACCTACAAGCTACGGTAAGCCCCTATACCGATGCTTCATGGACAAATGTTAGTGCGTCTGGATCGAATTGGATTACATTAGTCAATTCTCCTGGTACAAAGGGAGTAAGAGAAGGCGGGTTCGAGGTTTTGAGCACTCGACATGACTGGTATGTGGCCATGTCCTGTACTCCGACCCAATTGGGAAACAAGCAATTTGGCGTTACCGTCGATCTCGAATATCTGTAAAGAATAAAGCGTAGCTTGTATGTGATACGGTGTATAATAATAGTGGATAGATTGTTGTTCTTGAAAAAATTGATGGGAGGTGAAAGACATGGCAGCAGCGATAACTTTTTACGCAGGACAAGGTGGTGGAACATTTACCGGCCTTGGCGGGTCTGGTTTGGGTTTCTTCGGTGCATCGTTTGGGACTTCGGTTCAAGTCGGGGAGTACAATGATAGCACCTTCATCAGCGCGAGTGATGGTAGTGCCCCAGCAGGTCCAACGGCTACGAACTGTAAATATGATACCGTGACTTCAGGTATAATCGTCAATGGCGACGTGGCAGTGGTTCCATCTTCGATGGTAATCAACTCTGGTACGCTCAACATTCGGTTTACATTCGACACAGCGGTCAAGACGCAGAATGCTCAACTTCGTATCTTCAACCGGTCTAATATCAACACCGCAGCGGTAGGGGTAACGACTCAAGTACTCCAGATCGCCAACGGTGGTTCAGGTGTCACGACTGGTGGAGTTGCGGCAGCACCAGCAGCCCATCTTGGATGGATAGCAGCGTCAGGTTCTGGTTTGACAGTGGCCCTACTGAGCAGCGCAGGTAGTGGTGGCTTGAGTCCTAACGGTACGGATACCACGGACGCACGTCACGACTGGTACACTTGCCTTTCGGCTAGTCCGTTAAGTATTGGCTCGAAGGAAAGCTTCGGTTTATATGTGCAGCTTGAGTATCTCTAAACTGTAGTCGTCAACGAAACAGGGGGGCGTTCCGTGTCCCGACGCGGATAGCCCCTTTTTTTTGCGAGTAACGCATGTACAAAAAAACGATAGGACTAGATGGCGTAATTTATGACTCCCAATCTGAAGCCAATGTAGCTGATTGGCTTTATCTGAATGACATTAAATACGAACCCCACAAACACCTTCCAAAACCGAGTCGCAGTATTTGTGATTTTTATTTGCCAGATTATGATTTGTGGGTTGAATATGACGGACTGATGGAAGTTCGTACAAACGACAAGCTGGAAAAGAAAAAGGCTTACTACGCAAAACAAGGACTAAAGCTTCTTCTCATAACGAGAGACGGATGGGAGCGAGACTTACTGGAGTGGATTGAATTAGGAGGATAGGATGACCAAGAAACAACAAACTATTGGAGGAATCATCGGTTTAATTATAGGAATCATAGGTGGGGTAGCTGGTACCGCATATGCATTAGGAGCAGATAAACAACGTGTCAACGATACATTAGCACAACATGCTTTGACAATGATAGCTATGCAGAATGAAGACGTATCGCACAAAGAAGTGATCCAAAAAGAATTGGACCGCTTCGCAGAGATTATTGCATTTCCCATCACTCTATTACAGAGCAGTATTATCCAGCTAACAGCAGATGTTGCCAAGCTACATACTGACGTTCAAGTGCTCAAAGCGCTGATGGAACGAATGGAAACCGAGCTAGCGAATACAGACTAATCCCATTTGTGTATGATCTCGATAGCACGACGCAAAAGGGTACTCAGGACACATGCCTCTCCCTTGGTCATAGTGTGTTGAACCTTGGTCTGATTGTTGTCTTTCTTGACGCTCAGGCGAATTCCAAACCTTCCTGCCTCATCTTTTCCAAAGTAAAGAATGGCATTCCCGCTCTTGTTTGCGTGGTATAACCCTTTGAATTTCCCTCTTTCGGAGTCATACTGGCCAACACCCTTCTGTAGACCGACCAATACACTAAGAACCTCGCCAATGTCAGATAAACCCAATTTGAAGCGAATTTTGTTGCCCCAATCAAAACTGGCATTTCCATTTCCATCTTTGCCTGTCTGATTAGCCATCTCCAGAAAAACACAATCCTTTTCCGATCCCAGATTCCACTGAGAAGCCGCGCCGTCGCCGCTGCTCCTGGCTTTGTAGAGTTTGAAATTTTGAGTGAACACCTTCTTTTTGTCGTCGCTCATTCTGTCTCTCCTTTCTGTTCGATAATTTCTCTCATTCGTTTCGTGATAGACATCGCTTCTTCGTATGTTATCTTCTTCAGATTAACATCCGCAGTGTTGTCGTCTAGTTCATGTTTGATACACAAGCCATCTAGTATTTCTACGAGATTGAATCCATGGCGATCTGCCATGATACGAATCATACTAATCTGACCAGTATGGATTGATCCTCCAGGCTGTACGTCTGAAGCCAGAGCTACTGTCTTGCTAACTTCTTCCGCAGCAACTACCCGCCTCAAACACAATGCATTTCTGAATACACGACCCTTCGCTCTAGTGTCGGCCATGGCTACTAAATAGGTAGCATAATCTTCGTGGCAGTTGTCCCCATGGGCATCAGCAAGGGCTTCGAACCTTTTTGTTCTACCTTCGTTTGTTAGAAATACACCCCACGCTTTTACACAGGCGCGGAATCGGTTGTCTTCGCATGGTGCAGATACTAGATCGCATCCTTCTTCTAGTAATTCACCAACCAAATCTCCAGCCACACGTCTCAAGCCTTCTACTCGTGGGTTTTTCCCGTCTACTTCATCAGGCAGAAACTTGCCCAAAACATACTGAGTCCATTCTGAATCACTCGGTGTTGGATCAACGCATGGTTCGGTTATGTCTTCAGCGTCATCATCAACTGCATCACTAGCCTTGTCTTCTTCTGTGTCCTGCACAACTTCTACTCCAACATCACCGTCCTCTACGACGGACAGCACAGACAATCCTTCTTCTCCTTGTCTGTGATCTTGAAGTTTTTCCACCAAAGCTGGTCGCTTCAACTTTTTGCCGCCAGAATCAGTCAAGTCTTCTTCGCTGTATCCTAGCTTTAGCAGTTCTTGCTCTATCTCTTCTTTTTTCATCTTAGTTGGGGACGTTACTTCTTCGCTCATTTTTCATCTCCGTTAGTATGAATTTAGTCAACATCAGGGCATCGCAATCTGGAACAATAATATCACACACAGATATGCCAAATTCCGCTTCGATTAATTTGGCGTGTGATTCATGTCTTACTATCACTTTCACTCTTGGGTTACAAAATGCTTCTCGTAAATCTTGTGAATCGCAACTATTTTTACCTATGAATTCTGGATCAAATGCGTAGTGATAGATGTGGGGTGTGTTAGTTGCTAGTGCATCTATCGTCGTTCCTATGCTGGTTGTCACGAGGGGATCGCTTCTCCATCTTGTCAAATCAGATATACTAAATACCGAACACAACGGCGTGATACATGATGCTATTATATGTTGGGTAAAAATGCAAATATCCACACCAGTGTAATGTTTACACAGATGATTGATGGAAGTCAATCCGCAATACACAAGATGTGAAACAGAAAGATGGTTAAAAACAAAACCGATAGATGCCAAATCATCTGAAAGTGTCAGGCCCAAGTTGGCCATTTCTGCTTCTGCAAGTTTTTTCCGCTTGACAGCCTCGGTATGTTTTGTATTTTTTTTCTTCTTAGCCATTAGATTCATCTCGACGTTCAGAAGCACATCTTCTCACAAAATCGTTTGCCAGAACTATCGCATCTTTTTCGTTATCGTTTCTCTCAACCATGTTGTTGTGTAGTGGTGCTGGTATGTGATAGATAAGACCTGTTTCAGATATTTTTACAAGCAAATCATAATCATCTCTTATTGTCATCTGCTCATTAAAACCACATTTCATTTGACCAAACGTGCCAGTCCTAACTAAAAAATTGCGATCATACTCGAAATTGCACAATAGTCTATTGCAATCAAAAGAGTTCTTGAAAACTCTTTCCACGGTACCGTCTTCGTGATGATTGTCCCAATCACTAATTACACACGAGATGAATGGTTGACTTTGAAATATTCTAACGGCCTGGGATATCTTGTCTCCAGCGTACCAACTTGTTGGGTCTAAGAACCCAAATATTGTGACACCTTGCCACTTCATTTGCATTGCCACGTTCAGGGTGTGGCTTGTGGTGCTAAGTCGTTTGCGGAAAATTTTTACTGGTACGCCTAAAAATTTTCCATCGAAATTGGGAGGCAATCCTTTCTGTTCATCGATTATAACTTCTTCTGCACCGAGAAGTTCGCACAACAACTCATACGTTCCATCTTTACTATCATTATCACCAATTATCACTTGGTCTGCTGGCCGGATTCCCATAACCACAGATTTCAGAGCGCGAGCAATTGTTGACTTATTGTTGTGGGTGGCTATACAGATTGTAACCTTTTCACTGTCTTTCATATTAACCAACAATCCGAACAAAACCAGGATAAAATCATTTCAGTAGTTTTTTCTTCTTTTTTTAGTTGCTCGGAAAAAGATTTACCATCTCGATTTTGAATGAGTGCTTTGTATACCTGCGTAATAAACACACCATGATTAGGATTAGGAGGGACAATAGCAGTATCCCCAATGAAAGACGGGAACGACCAATACACCACTCTACTTCTCAGTTTGTTGATCATATTGGCGAATCTATCGAAATTTACTATTACACCACCGGCAGGTATCGCCAAGAAAAAGGATGCTTCTACATTTTTGGATATTCTTTTGAGGGTATCTGCTCTTTCACAAACAGGTTCGTGTTCAGCGCTACTATCAACAACAGTTTCGACTGGATGTTCCTTTGACAGGATATATTTGAGAGCCAGATTTTTTCTTTCGCCGAACCCTGTAGTATCAACAATGATGACCTTTCGAGCATGTTCTACATACCATTTAGAACCTAGAGTTCTCTCTAGGTCTTCTATGGTGTTGTTTCTCTCGTCGAAAAACACAAGCATGTCGAACAACAAAGTCATCTCGCCAGCGACTGCCTCTTGCAATTGCTTCAATTCTCTTGTGCCCTGCTTTTGAGCCCAATTTTGAGTTCTACACAGTCTACAGAACCCAGGTGCGCACATTTGATCGTCCTTGAGAATACATAGTTGATTCAATGTGCAACCGGCTTTGTCTTTTTGGCGTTTTGCAAAAACACACACATTACATTCTGTTGTTATCACTTAACCGCCTCTACATAAAAAGCAACACCGTCGTATCTTTTCAGAGACACAGTTAAGCCCAATTCTTTCAGCATGTCTAATATGATGAGTGGATCAATGAGGGATAGTCTTTCGTCATTGTTCTCTTGGGTGCCGAACACTATCATTTGATATTCTTGCAAAGCCAATTGACCTTGAGCAAACGATTTTGCAGCTAGATGACAATCGGGTACTAGAATTTTTATGATTCCACCAGGAGACAGTTTGTTTACCCAGTTTGTCACAGTCGATCGAACATCTTTCGCTAGAACATATTCCAAACAGTCTAGGGCCAAAATCTCATCAACAGTAGAATCTTCGACAAGCCAATCCAGAGATTTCATACATCCTTGCTTGTAGTTATCTGACTTTCCTGGCAAGCGATCGATATTGACAAAACCACTTCTGATATCATTTCCACAACCCAAATTGAGTCTCTTCATGTCATTCTCCAATTAGACTGCCAACTGGACATCTAGCAACTTTCCAAAACGCCTTATTCCATTTGTCCAGGAATTGTTGTTGCCCAAAATGTTCCAAAATTGTTTTTCTACCTTCTGCACCGATTTCACGCGCCATATCTTTATCGTTGATCAAATTACAAAGCATTGATCGCATTTCTTTTGGATCATTCGTGATGAAGCCATTTTTGCCGTTTTCGATAAATTCAGGTATCGAGGTGGTCGCCGTCGTTACGATTGGACAACCAACCGACATAGCTTCCAGCAAAGAGAAGGGGCAAGACGACCAAAGGGTGGTGTTGAGGAACACAGATGCGTTTCGATACAAATCTCTCAGATGATCTGAATTGTCTGCCATCTTAGACAGATTGGGCGTCTCTCCCCAAGGATTCACTTTCAGGTCTTTTGTAACCTCTTTCCACAAAGAGAAACCACAAATTCTGTCTCTGTTTATATAGTCCCAAACTGCTGTCATGATAGCTCCGTCGCCACCAACCCATCCGTTCCAGTAATCGGTATCCATGCCATGTCTTATCACCTGAACATCAGGATCATCCTTGTCATGGAACCATGCCCCAACAGAAAAGTTGGCAACAAAGATGTTGTGATTACACGCTAGGTGTCCTACACGCTTCGTTGTTTCTTCATTCCAGTCGGGCCATGGTAGTGTGTGTTCCATCTGCAAAAGTGGACAATTAAGTTGTGTGGCAAGTTGTACCATGATCGGATAATGATCTATACGATTTTGGGTTAGCACTAGATCGAAAGCTATGTCCGTTTTTAGTTGATGAGGTATGTCTGGACCATCTAGTATGAAGAAGTTTGGTGGTAATGCTCGTTCTTTGACCGACCATGGATGGAATTTTGGATGTTGCAAAACGTAAAAGTTATGGCCTGTTTTGGCTAATGTGGCACTATAGGCTTCGTGATTATTACCAAACAGTATGTTTAGCGGACGATTGTCGTTCCTGTTGATACTTCTCATCACTGTGGATATCGATGCTGCCATTATTCCCCCTCGCATTCAAGCAATGACTTTGCTATTTTCCCTACGTTGTCGTAGCTGAATAAACGAGCACGATATTTTGCGGCTTCGCTTTTCTTACGGAGACTACCGTCTTTCCATTCTTCGTAAGCTTCTACCATACACTCGATCAAGTGACATACGTTGGGTTCAAACCATGATTCGTTTCCCGTGTACAAATCTGGGAATGAATCAATTTGGCCGAAACACGGAGTCAATTGTCCCTTGATGAGCCAACCGCAATCTATTTGTCCAGGAAAGCGAAATTCATTATCATCCGATTTCCAGAATCTATTTGCTCTATCGTATGTCAATTCTGGATAAGAGCCCCAATTGCTGAGTATCACTGGACGACCGAACCCCATTGCATCGTGGGCTGGTATCCCCCAGGATTCTCCATGGCTTGCAGACACGAATATATTGCACGTCGCATGAAGCTGATCTAACTTCTCTTCGGATAAGAAGTTGGCGATACACACAACTGGAGGATAGTACGGGTGTCTTACGTATGTGTGGACTGATTTCTTGACATCGTCGACAGTGGTCTGGATCATACTTACTACTTCGTCTGGCGTTTTCCCTGGGATATTAGCCTTGATTACCAGCGCAACATCGTCTCTGTTGCTGAATGCTGCGTAGAATGCCCTCAAAATAGCTACTACGTTTTTACGCCTGCTCATCTCACCTATGGTGTAGAATACGCATTTGTCTTTTAGTTGAGGAAGATTCAAGGGCTTAGGCAAATCGTCAAATCTCTTGGTGTCGCACGCACATGGCAATATCTTCACTGGCACATCTACGTGACTATTCTTTACGGCGGTCGCAGTCTGTATATTAGGTACCCACATCTCATCCATCATGTTGCAAGAATAAGCCCAACTTGATCGAATGAAGTTCGTTGTTTCCCAACAGATCAACCCAATATTTTTGACACCAGATTTGTACTCAAACGTATGCGGCAAAATATGCTGTATTACCACGTCTACATTGTCTGTATTGTTAGATTCCAAGTGGCTTACTCTTGCTGCTAGCTTGAGATTTTGGGATTGGGACAATCGTATTGCTCTGGCAACTACGTCTATCCCGCCAGCTTCCAACGCAAGCATGTTGTTAATAGCCTGATTGGCATAGCCTGTTCCGTCGCGATGTACAGAAATATATGCTACTTTTGTCACATTATCACCACACTTACATCATCTTGGGCCACACTGCTCAAAATGTTTATCCTTTTCTGTTCCATTTCATTAGATTGTTTGATAATTCCCAGGAAGTGATTAACCAAATGGTCTCGATTGAATGCCACCCTTGATTCTCCCATCGTCCTAGCGCCACTATTCAAACACTTTAGCCAGTCTCCAGCAAAATGTGTATGCAGCATGTCTGGACGACCCCATACTTTTCCAATAACCCAATTGACAAACTCACTATTGTCCATTTGTGTATGTGGAGGTACTAAATTGGGTTGTTTTATCCTGGGTTTTTTACAAAGCCAAGTGGTTTCTTGATCTTTGACGGATGTTTCTCTGAGAACATTTCTCCAAATTTCTGCTGTTCGTTCCCACCCATATCTGGGCATTTTTTTATCTGTACCATATGTACTAACTAGCTCTTCTGCGTATGCTCTTGTTTTCGCAGATATCTCTTTTCTTTTTTCTTCACTGAATTTGAGAAAACGATCTAGTTTGGAAACAAAATCACGGTTGTCTGGCAATGCTCTTTTTTGTTCTGTCTCAATAATAGATTCCCAGAAAAAACGTTCTACGGCGATTGGTATACTTGTCGGACATCTAAGATGATCTTCCATAGCTGAATAATCGACAGCAGCAACAGGGACACCGCAAGCAAGGGAGTCTGTGCAGGGCATACCCCAACCCTCGCAAATAGAATACTGAGCATACAAGTCGAACGTTTTCATAATACCGGCGAGCACGTTACGAGGACAAGAATGTTCTGCATTCGGTGTGTGGGCGGCTAATTTTCCGCACTTACGACATACCGTCAATTCTCCAGAGAAGAAAGATGGATAGGCTGTTTGGCAGTTGGTACAAAGATATGTCATTATGACCTTGTTGCCTACTTTGAAATCCCGTATTGCTTTGCCTATGTCGTATCCAACATCTGGATAACTTGTGTGCAAATACAGAAAAGTCCTACGCGCTAATTCGACATGTCCTTTGGATTTTGACCCATAAACCCAATCACTGAATGCCTCGATTAGATCATAATACAGTTTACGTTTTTGATTTCTCATGACCGTACCCACGATCAGAGAATTGGGATCAATACCCAAGTCTGCTTTGTGTTTTCTTTTGTCTTCCGGTGGGGAAAACACTTCCAAGTCAGAACCAGGAGATGCTATCGTTACAAGATGGGTATCTTTCCTTGCTTCTTTTTTTAACAAATCCATTCCATAATGAGAATATGTAAGGATGCGATCGCATTGAAGATACGAATCCAACCAAAGTTCTCTTTGCGGCTCTCCGTCTATCGTGGGCATCCATATGAACTTAAAATTATGTCGAAAAGTGGATCGCAAAACAAACTCATCCATCCACCAGTCTCGAATACCAACCACGATATCTGGTCTGAAGTCCAAACACACTTTGTCAAAAATTCCTTCGCCGAAGTGTTGTGCTACGTTTGGCCCATATATAGACATTGCTTTGCGATCACTTTTCGCAGGAGCTACTGGATAAAATTTCCATAGAACTTGTTGACAACGTGGATCGTCTGCGTAGGCATAGCTGCCCATTTCTGCAATTTCGAATTCGCCTGTTTTGTAGAGCCTCTTGATTACTTCATTCCAATACGTTGAGAACCCCGTCGCGAGAAACGAGGCTTCGCCTATGAATAATATACGAAGTTTTTCTTTAGTCTCCATATCCACTCCGAATTAACTTGAGACGAATTTCTACCATCTTTCTGTATATTTGATTTCTATCCAAATCGAGATCGTCGATAGCGTTTTCGAATTGTGCTTTGAGAATAACCACATCTTCTTCGGTCAGTTGTTCTGATTCTAAGATGTCGTCGAAAAAAGAAAACGACTCTGCACTTTCGGCAGGTTCTTCAAAAAGCATGTTCCAAGATTCGTGATAATAAAGCTGTTTGATCTCGAAAAGTTGTTCGACAGTGATTTCTAGTTTCCTACAAACTTCTTGTTCTGTGCTGCCAGACGCCAAAAGGCTATTAATCTTATGTGCCATCCACTTGATCCTATGTGGAGCCGATGCAACACATGTTGAATCGATAGCTGATTTTCTCATCGCCCTAGCTACGCATGTTATGGCATACGAAAAAAAATCTCTCTTGTTTCCTTCGCAGCCTCTTATTTGTGCCAACTTCAGATGTCCCTCCTGAATATAGTCACCAACATCAGAATAGCTGTTGGGGTAAAGCTGTTCTATCTTCGTAGCGAAATTGACGATGAATTCATGAATCGAATTACGTCTAGTCATTAGAACGGCATGTCGTCTGGAGACGTATCGGTGTTCGCTGGTACCTGTGCCGCAGTAGCAGCCGTAGGCTCTGCATTCTTTGACTCGCCATTGCTCTTGGCATTCTTTTCCACTAGCTGGAAATCCTGAATGGCAATAGAGAATGCAACCCTCTTCTGTCCTTCCTTCTCCCAATTATCCTGCTTCAGATACCCGTTAACATATACGGGCTGGCCTTTCTTGACCAATTCCGCCATACGTTCGGCGCGAGTGCCCCAAACCTGAGCCCTCATGAAACATGCTTCTTTCTGCCATTGCCCTTCGCGGTCCTTCCAGTTGCGGTTGAACGCAAGGTTGACCGAACAAACAGCAGACTTCTTCTCCCCGACATACTTCAATTCGGCATCTGCCGTAGCTACACCAACACCAAAAACTGTCATCGCTGCCATGTCTTCACCTTTCAAATTAGAAGATCATCCATCCATACTATTATACGTCAAGCAGGGATGTTTGTTCCAGAAATTACATCAATTTCTGAATATCTTTTACGATAAAGCTACCGTTCTTTTTTTCGCCGAACACAAGACCAATTAAATCGTCTTTGCAAAATGCCTTCAGTCTGTCGAAAGCATCTGGAAAAACAACCGCATGATCGATCGAGTAGGTTGCGTCAGACATGGTTAGGAAACACATCGGCTGACCAGGATTACGTCCACGCTTGGTTTTTGTATGCTTGACACTATCTATGATCACGCATACCGCAATGGACTCACTATTGGCCGCTCTTGCGATGTCTAAACATGTATGGGTAGCCAATGCATTATCCGCATCATCAGCCTGAGAGCATGATAGAGCAATGCCCAAGAAGTGTTTTTCAGCCGTAGCATTTGCCATGTTTGTGTCTTGTAATTCATCTTCCAACATATCCGCTTTCTGTGCCATCTTTGTCCGTCTCGCCTCGCTCGAACACGGTGGCTTCACTGCAATGTCTTGATAACCATTCTCAATCATGAGTTTTTCAATTGCTGTTTTGGTGCGGCTATGCACGTTGTCCAACCAAGTCTCTTTTTCGTCAGAAGACGTGTACACGAATTTACTGTCCCCATCCGTGATGCCATCAAAAGCCACATCCGCTTGGTCTAGGTATCCAACAGCCGTTTTTACCAGTTCTCGCTTGGTCATCTGTCTGATTGTTTTGGTTTTCTCTCCTGGGGGCTGAGACATTTCTAGCAGGATTTGTTTGGTGGTCATGATGTCTTCTTGTAGATGGGCGAAAAAGTATCCCTTTTCTTTTTCGGTTAACCCTCTAACTTCAACTTTCTTTCCGGTGTGATCTCTCACAGTGGTTCCGAGTACGATTTCGAGTTCTCTAACCATTTCGCTACGTGGTCTGTGGTAGCAATCGCAAGCACCAGATTTAATCAGAGCAATTCCAACATTCCTGTGAAAAGCAGGAACTGCTGCCAAAAAATCTGCCCAAGTTTTAAGGCCGTACTTTACTTGCTTGGGACAACCATTGTGAATTGCTTCTACCGCATCTGATTTTGCAGCCACCGACGCAGAACCCATGTGCTTCAGTACATTCTCGTCTAAAGGGTCCATTGCTGGCGTTTCCTCGCCCGCTGCGACGATCTTTTGGATTGCTGATGCTCCGACACCCCTTATGTGCGCCAGGCCAAATGCTATGCCTTTGCTTGGCTTATCAACCATTTTGAAGTGAACATTTCCTCGTCGTATATCTGGTGGAAAAATATCGATACCAAATAATCTAGAGTCTTGCACGAGTTTGTAAATTTCTTCTTTAGGATCACCCTTGTATTGCGAATAGGTCAGATAGCTGGTGAAAAACTCCTGTGGAAAGTGACACTTTACCCATGCAGTTTGATACGCAATCATTCCGTAGGATATTGCATGTGATTTGTTAAACGAATATCGTTGGCACTTCTCAATCCATCCGAAAATTTCTTCTGCTATTTCCTGACTGATTTTGCCATAGCTCTGGGCACCTTCTACGAACTTTTTCTTGACTTTAGCCATGAGTTCTGGCTTCTTTTTGCCAATGGCTTTTCGTAGTTCGTCAGCACTCTCCGGACTCAATCCGGCAATATCAGTAGCTATGCGAATCGCTTGTTCCTGATACACAAGACATCCGAATGTTGGTTTAAGGATAGGTTCTAGCGCTGGGTGTAAATACTCGTTTTTTTTGCGCTTAAATTTGATGTCTACATAATCTTGCGTCATACCGGCTTCAAGAGGACCGGGGCGAAGGAGGGCTGTCAAGGCTGCGAGTTCTTCCAGGCTATCCGGCTTAACTTTCTTCGACCAATCTTGTCCCAGATTCTTCTCAAGTTGAAATACGCCCACAGTATGTCCTGTAGCGATAAGCTGCCACACGGCTGGGCAATCCAGGGGGATATCGTTGACACTAAATTTACCTCTCTCTACTTCGCATTTACATTTCTTGAACGTGATCATATACTATTATACCTCCAACTAGGTAGTTTGTACCACTTTTTTTAGATTATAATGCCGAGATCGTCAAATTGTGTCCTGATGTCTTCCCACATGTTGCTAGACAAGCCGCCATCTGGTTGGATAGCATAGTAGTCATTGTGTAGAGCGTATCCAGCTAACGCAATTTTTTTGGCTTGCGTGTTATCGTATACTGCCTTTTCGCATATTTCCATTAGGTCCGATAGGTCTGGCTCGACAGCAAAGTAGTGTACTCCAGGTTCCATGCGGTTTAACCACCTGACATCCTCCAGGCAGCAAGATACGACCGCAGAGCCTACACCGAGGCTTTCGAACATACGATATGTCAGTGGGCTATTTCCTGGCAGACATAACGACATGAGTGACTTGCTCATAATTCTAAGGTATTCGCCTCTAGGTAGAGCCGTAGTTTCTAAACCCGTTATGTCTCTAGGATAAGCACCGCATTCTTGTCCAACCAAGCCGCCGACAAACCACGGCTGATCTTTCATGATTCGACACGCACGCACTCTAAGGTTATCTTCTGTTTTTCCTGCTCCTGTCGGCAAGCCAAAAAAACTTACAATAGGTTCCAAATCTGACGGACGAGGCAATCCCCCAATTAGGAATGGATAGAAAGTAACCATCCTATTGACTACTCGTAGATCATAGGAAGTCAAATCATTTTCCCACTGTATCTTTGCGAACGCCGATACTCTGTCTACCAATTCGTCTGGCAGTCCATCTAGTTTGAATATGTTGAGATCGCCCAATGATAACAAGACTATCTTGCCTTTGTAAGCAATCATCTCGTCTATGGTTTGTTGTGTTATCTTGTGTGGCCAGATACAATCTACGAACCAAATATCAGCTTCTCCGGTTTTGCTTACCCTGTGGCCGTTTCTCATCAGAGTTCTAATAAAGGCTTCCATTCTGGGCGACGTAGCTTGATGAATCATCGATACACGTATTTTCATGGTTTCCTCCACAGAAAATCAACACAAGGTACACGAGAATCTAGAAGAAACTTTGTGACTGTTTCTAAACCGTTTTTTCTTCGCAATATGTCTATCGATTTCAGACTAAATTCTATCGTGTGCCACTCTTCGTGAAATTTCACTACCTCTTCAGATGTTTTGATTGGCACTCTAATGTGTATATGTCCCCCAGGTTTCAACATCCTGACAGCAAGTTTCAATTCGGCTATCGGGTCTATCATGTGCTCGAATGTGTTCCAGAAAATAACCAGATCAAAATCTGAGTCTTTGGAAATTGGATCGTCTTCCAAAAATCCATAAAAGATATCGAGATCATAATTTTGCTTTGCCCAGGAGACTGCTGATTGGCTGACTTCGTTACCATGGACAGCCCATCCTCTATCCTCCGCTGCCTTCATTACGAATCCGCCTGCTGCGCCTACGTCATAAAGTTTTCCCACATTTATGTGTGGAGCGATTATGTCTAGCTGTTCACCACCATTGTTCTTCCGACGATTCATTCCTTCCGCGCTAAAGCAAGCAGTTAGCATCATTCCTCTTAGTCTGTCTTTCAAACCCTTCTTTGTTGGTATTTGAGTATTGTAATGTATCTGACATTCGTCGCACGAGAAAAAATAACCAACAACCGGGCCTCGAAGATTCCCTCCGCACAATTTGCAGTTATGTAGTTTCATGTCTGTCTCCTTCGGATAATGGCTTTAACAAAATGCATCATTGTACGTACTCTGTCTTCGTATGTAGGGCACCTGTGGAATCCGCAGCTTCGAATTTGTTCTCTTTCTTCGTCATGATCTACATAATAGTCTATGATATTTTTCAGTTCATCCATATTGTCCCTTGGATACAACACTAACTCTTTGCCAACTTCGAATTCAAGACCCATCCCAACAGTATATGGATGCAATAAAAAGCCACCACGTCCACGCTGTTCGTACAAGCGGTTGCTCCAATAGTGGTCTCCTGGCAGTGAATCTCCGACTACGATTTTCACAGACCTTAATAGTTCATTGAGATCAAGTCCTCTAATTTGATCTTCTGGCTTTTCTGATGCTCCGAAAACTTTGAATCTACTTCCGTATGTTGATGACAAAAAACGAACAAGATTTCTTCGACATTCGTTGTAGACACTACCTATAAATACAATATCAAAATCTTTCGGAACTGGGTCTAGCCACAGGCGATCTGGACCGTGTATTCCTTGTCTCAATGTGCGGTGATGCACTTTGAATTGTTCTCGCCACTGTTCGTCACATCCTCCATCGGTCGTGAACACTAGGTCTGACGTGTAAAGTTTTCGCTTGCGAATAACAGTCTGGGCTCTATCAAGATAAAACAGTCTATCAAAACTCCAGTGAACCAAAGGTATACCACAAGCTTTTATCCACGGGACTAGTCTTTCGAAATAGTCTGCACCCTTGCTACATAACACAAAATCTGGTTTATAGCTGATTATCATTTCTCTTATCGTGTGCCACGGTGCATCTAAAGAGATAGACATGACTTCGATACCCATTCTGTTAAAAGCGGCGGCTATGTAGTTGGCGCTAGAAAAGTAATGATCAAATTTTTCTATGTATGCTACCTTGATCATAACAGAATTCCTCCACAAAATTGTCCAGTACCGTCAAACTTCAGCGTGTCTAGTAGATTGAATTCCCTATCGAGAACATAAATGAATCCACGCGAAGTTCCCCTGTCTTCTCTTGGTGCGACATCTCCACCAAGTAGATAAATGCGATCGTCCGACACAACAAGTGCCTTACAGAACACGTCCGTAGAGTGTTCGAAAACTACCTCATCATCGACAATTAATCCCGCGACAAGAGGGTGTTCCATAATTCTTCCAGCTAGCTTCGAAGATGCGCATAATGCACATGGCTTCCCGTCTACGAAAGTAAATCCATGCATTTCCCAACCGTATTGATATCTTCGCAGTTCTCTAAACTTGGTATCCAAAACACATACGCCACTTCTTCCGTACTGCTCTGATGTCAACCAGTTGAGTCCAACATGATATCTATCGTTGTGGAAACATATGCTGTTTACATGATTATAATTTACCTTCAATCCTACTGGCTGCTTTGGATTGGGGGGTCTTATATTCCTTTTCCCTAGTAATTTGAGTTCGTTGTTGAAAACCCATATCTCATTGAGAATAGTGCATGTCAAATATATCTCACTATGAAGTATCATCATTTGATGGAATTGCGGTGATTCTTTTGGGAATCTCAAACACAACGAATCCTCCGATTTGTCAATTGGATATTTCTGCCTCATTACCATCTCTCTAGATGAAACGAAGAGGTACTCTCCATGCCGAGCAAGCCCCATGATCCCTTTGTCGTCTGGCTTATCATATGGAGTTAATTCACCAGTATCCGTATCAAAGAGATACATATTGCCGTTCATGCTTCCGATCATCATTTGGGACATGACATTAGACCTTTCTGAAATCTGGTATACTAGTAATACCAGCTTTCTCTACTAGTTCGGGATGAGGACCGTCATACACAAAAAGTTTACCATCGTTATTCGCCTTCATCTCTTTAGCAAACCACGGGGATTTTACTCCGAATAATTTTTGGTTTTTGGTTATCCACAGTTCTTCGTCATCTAGGTCATATAGTATGTATATGTCAGATAGCCATTGCAATTTGTTGGATTGGCTATACGAGTGTTCAGTTTCCCACATAATTCTGCGATAATCTGTATCTGTTAGAAGACTATAGTGAAACATTCCCATTTTGCCATCATCTCTTCTTAGTACATATTCTTTTGTCTTGACACCTGTCCAGTGTTGTGTAGGCTTAAATCGATCATTTGTACTTCCTATTCTGAATAGTCTCCCATGACTCCCCAGTAGATATCTCATGGTATTGATTAGGAAGAACTTCTCTTCAACCTTCATGTGTGTATACAAACCAGAAGCAATTGCTTCTCTTATTTTAAGATAGGAACATTCAAAATAGAACTCATCCCCGTCGAGTATCCATATCCAGTTTCCTGGCTTGTGTAATTTGCTTACAGACAACATCCTGTTTAGTGTATCTGCCTTGCTCTGGTCATGGACACTAGACATAGACGCTTTTATTAACGTGACTCTATCTGAATATGTTTTTGCTATCTCCCTGGTCCTGTCTTTCAGGTTGGCAAGTGCTTTAGAATGCGCACCAATCGCCACTATGACTTCGTCACAGTACAGTAATGCCTGCTCTATGGATGCGGCAATCCATTTTTCGGAATACCACGAATTGATCAGTCCAATGATTTTAGGCATTAAACCAGCCTTCCAAAAATCTTAACCATCTTTCCTCATTGACTCCAACCGAATATTCGAAATCGATAAGGATCAAACTCAAGTTGCTCTCTGCTTTTACCATTATGTTATTTTCGCACATATCATAATCATGCACGTCGTGTTCGTCTATCCATTTGCTAATAAGCTTGGTGACCATTTTCCTCTGATCTGGATTAAGCTTTGCATCTTTTAGCTTGACATATCCATCGCAATATTCCATCAACAATCTGTTGCCACTAACGCTGATCATACGAACAGTTCTGATTAAGTTCCCGTCTACCGTTGTTGGATAGTGCAATTTTGATGTTTCTTCGAATTCGTAGGTAATACTGTGTCCATAATCTGGCTGTGTATACTCTTTGACCCAGAACAGTTTATCGTGTCTAGATACTAGACCAAATGTTCTTCTGTGTTCAATTCTGTCTGTGACATATGGCATTAGACGCTGATCGTGACTACCCATTGTGCGGTAGTAAACATGACAAACGATATAGTTCTTGTCGTCAAACGATATTATTTGGTCAATTTCCATAGCAATCTTTTCATCTTATGTATGTCAGAAGAACCAATAATCTCGGCATGGTTGTAAACTGTATTGTCTCCCAGGTATTCGGCCAACCACTTTTCCTGGTCGTCGTTTTCTGGTAACAATTGCCACCACTTGTGCATTTCGGAATTCTGTTCATTTTTCTGACCCATGTCGAAAAACATTGTGTCGCACTTTTCTGAAAGTTTACGAAGAACATCCTTCGCCGCATCTAATCCAAACTGCGCAACTATGTGGTGATGCACACTAAGATAAAGACCCGTATCCCAATGACCGTTTCCTGAAAAAAGCTCATCCAGTTTCATGCACTGGAAATGTATGTGCCAGCACTGACGTTGATTTTGTCTGATTTCATTTGCAGTATCTATCAATGGTTGCTCTTTGTCTATTGCCAAGATTGGACCACAAGTTTCATGCAGACCGAAAGAGTAGAATCCTTCGCTGCATCCTACGTCCAACAAACTGCCTGGCTCTATGTGCTTCTGAATTGTCTTTAGTCGTCCCAGGCAATCCTGTCGCACAACCCTTCCACCAGCTTCAAAAAAGTTAGGATGATAACTCATCTAATCCACCTTCCGTTCTCTCGAATTCTAAGAACCTTATTGCTATCTTTTGGCCACACTTTATGATCCGGCCTACCGTAATTGATCACATCTATTGGCACATTCATTGCATCGCAGGCATGGACAAAAACAGATGATGACAACACTCTGTGGTCAGCTTCTCTTGCCAACACAAACGAAAAGTTGATATCGACATCTGAACAGTAATAATTACCACCAAATCCAGTGTTGATAATAGGTAGGTCTGGTAGGTTATCCTTGATCCATTCTTCGCAATCCCAATCATGTGTTGAATGAAATTCTATGTCTGTATGGCGGAAAATATATCCATCTGGATAATTATCCTCGATGTACTTCATGGCTGTCTTTTCTGTCTCAGGAGGTATGAAAACCTCAAGCTGATGGTTTCTGTTATCTGGGACCAGACCGCATTCACTCCAGTTGGTCTCAATTTTGCAACCACAAACAATCTGTTCGTGCAGACAGTGAGCAAACCAGTCGTAGTTTAGTGACAACTCTTTGTACGTAGTAATGTTGATATTTCTCTGTCGATCGAATCCCAAAGGCGATTGCCAAGGATTGGTAACATTGATAAACAGACTAACATACGGGCAGTCTTTTAGCAGGCTGCATCCTGTAACCTCTGGCCTACACATAAGATGAACGTCGTGTCTAGTCTCGTGTAGATGTCTAAGAATAGGGGTAAGCATAATTACATCCCCAAGTCCGTGCCAATATAGTATCAAAGCTTTTTTCATATCAATCCCTCACTATCGAACAATACTGTTTCCACCGCTCAGGCATTCTCGCGAATATTGCCTGGATGTCACTTTCATTTCTTGCGTACACGTCACTCTGGACTCGATGGCTCATTGCCACGAAAGACATAAGACCCTGAAATCCACAAAAATGACTAGCTTTGCTGACAATAGACATGGCTTCCAACAGAGAAGTTTTGCCAACGATGTTAATTACATTTGCCCCTAGTATGTCTTTGTGTTTTTTTTCTGTTCCTATTACGACAACTGGGTCTACGGATGTTTTGAGTATCTCGTGTATAGATTTTCCCTCAATGTGTCTATTCTCTTTAGGTTTTCCAGATTGAGGATTCATAACCGTATATCTATCTGGAAGTTCGATTTCTGTTTTCGGAAAAACAAACTCAGGCAAAACACACCATTCATCTGGTCGAGTAAATTCATCTCCGTATTTTTCTTGATGCGAGAATGCCGAATGTATTCTAGGGTGCGACGTTGATCTTTCTGATACAAATTCAACACGAATATTTGGAAGCAATGAGTATATCTGTTCGATCAACGAGTGCCACTGGGGTACCACCGTGTAATGTTTGCACAATACCGCCTCTTTGATAGCGATATTGTACAGGATGCATAGATTGATGTATGTATCGCCAAGCGTGCCGCTACAACTGTAGGTATGCATTTTTCAATTCTTCCACTGAGCACACAGCAGTGCCGGGTTTTCTGACGACAACTCCAGCAGCAAGATTGCCTAGAAGCGCTGATTCCTCTGTTGTATATCCGCTTGCTATGCAAGACGCAAAAGTACTAAGGACTGTATCTCCAGCCCCTGTCACGTCTATCGCACCACTGGGGTCATTTTTGTAAACTGCAACATGAGGCTTGAATAAATGTGGTTCATCTTTCTCATCAAGAAGGAAAAGACCATTCTGGGACAGCGTGATCATTACCGTGAGCAAACCAAGATCGTCTTTGATCGCCTTTGCTAGACCTTTGAGGGTAGAATCGTTATCTGGAGACATCTTGATAGCTTCCGCCAGATTCGGTGCGACACAAAACACTCCTGTGAACAGATGCTTATTGGCGGGTTTGATGTCGCATACAATTGGACATTCGAATGAGGCTTTAATTGTGTCCATTACCTCTTTGGTAATTGTCCCTTTCGCGTAGTCCGAAACAACGACAACATCAAACGTTTTCTTTTGACTTATCGCTGTTATTTTATGGATCAATGAACGTTCATGCACTTGTCGATGCATGTGTGTGTTTATGTTAGAATCGTCGTCGTAGCGTATCATGTGTTGTTTATCTGAAATGACACGAGTTTTTGATATGGTAGAAGTATTTGATGCCACGGAATGTCTGTGCAAAACGCCGTTCTTGTCTAGTTCATCTTCCAGCATATCCCCAGCATGGTCGTCACCCATATATCCTATGAGTTCAACTTGACAGCCTAGCCCTTTAAGGTTTACTGCGACATTAGCAGCGCCGCCCGCAGATACAGTCTCATGAGTAACTAGGACCACAGGAACCGGCGCTTCTGGAGATATGCGAGATACAGTACCGTACTTGTAGATATCGAGCATCAAGTCTCCGACGACGAGTGCTTTTGTATCTTCAAAATTCATTAGGTCTATCATGGTGCCACCATCCTGATAGCGCAAACTGATTGTACCGGTATGTTTACAATGGGAACCTTGCGTAATGCTATATCTTCGTCACATTTTTCGAAGCTACTTCCTACGCCACTCTGTCGGGTCCAGAATTGTTTGTCTACTACTTTCCAATCCCCTACCAACATATCAATTCTTTCTCGCCCATAGACCATCAGGTCGTAATTTCCTGCCGTGAATTTCGGATGATTTAGTGGGGTCTTTCTGTTCTTGTTGTAGAAAAAATGTTCCACACCACAAGGAAACGTCAACATCAACGACCCATCATCTGCAACAAGTTTTTTCATATTAGTTGCAGCTATTATGTCTGATTCCATGTCTACTTCAGAATCATTTTGGTACCCGCAAGGTACGATATGTTCTATCGTAGAGATACACATGACGACAGGAAATGCCAGATTGTCCTGGCCAGCTTCGGGGTACTTAGTTATGTCTGCTATGCAAGTAATCATTCTTTCGGCTATCTTTATCCATTCATCCTTCTTCTTTTTGTCTACCTTGAATGTCCTGCCGCTCATTCTCTCAACATCAGAATCTAACCCGTAACAAGAAATACCCATGTCTAGAATGTTTTTCAGATACCATCCTCCAGCATATCCAACATCCAACAATTCTTTTGGATCAATACTTCTGATCGTATCCATAAGCCATGGAACTTCTACTGTTCGTTCGCTAATCGCTACAGACATTTTTCGTCTCCAATCTATCCGTATTTTTGTCTTTTGTCGACAACTATTAAATACGCCCATTGATTCATCGCCACATCTTTTGGTTTGGTCCTAATTCTCGATATGGATACAGAATATGGTTGACACAAAGATCGGAATTCATTGATATCTTTGAATTCTCCATTTTGTGAATCGTCCCAGTGGTTGCAGTGTCCTTCTGGCGACGGGGCGGCATTGTCGAAAGATTTCTTGAAAGGTACTGTTATAACTAGTCTTACCTGAGTTAATACAAGCAAATTCGCTAAAGCCACCTTGTAGTTTTCTAGATGCTCCAAAACTTCGCTACAAATAACAATAGGACTAGATTTATTAAATGTATCAAGATCGAAAATATCTGCTCGATAGAATTCCAATCCATCCGATTCTTCCCATGACTCATTTTTTTTGTAATCTGTAGCGCAAACTACATATCCCATGCTACTTAGAATATAGTCTATCCTTCCATCCCCACAACCTACATTCAAAACATAATTATCACATTCGTATGTCGGCATAGCGTCAATGATAGAAATGTCCCGTATGTCTGGTCCTTTCATCTTGTAATCTCCAGTGCGTGTTCTACAACCTCTTCACATGATGGTATCCTACTATGGCAGACAAATCTTACTGGGGTATTAAAAGGATTCCATAGTTTCTTGTACCGTTGTTCTAACGTATGATGTATCGACGCTATCCATGTAACATGTGGACACTCGCACAAGCTGGCAAGGTGGATCGGCCCACTACTTGGCCCAACGACACATCTTGCCCCAGCGATAGCTGAGCACTGTTTTTCCAATGACGTACCTCTCAGGTCTACAGCACCTGTCGGACAGTGATTCTCTGTTCCGCCAAAACAGGCTACTGACAAACCCTTGGTGATAAGCAGATTCACTATATCCTGACATTTTTGAAAGGGATACTCCTTGCCAGGGATAAGACGATTTCTAATGTATTTCTCTGGACGGAAAGCACACAAAACATCCGCAACCTTGAAAGGATTTTCTGGTGCCAGCGATCTCCACGACCGTCTTGCTGACACTCTATCTGGTTCATTTATGTGTCGAGCAAACTCATATTCTGGGGTCATACTAAATCGTTCTGTCACAACAGGAGATTCGCCTTCTAGTTCCCCTTCCCAATAGGTGATACCCTTGGTCTTGAGTGGAATAAAAGTATCGGCAAATTCATACAGGTATCGGGAACTTTCTGGTGCTGATATCGTAGTGTACCCATATTGTTTAGAGTAATGTCGTATCATTGGATTCCACCAACACAACTCCCATCCGAATTCACCAACCCAAGGCCCAGCGTACATTGCGTTCATATCTATAGTATCCTCTTACTGTATCGCGTGCCCATCATATGTGTAAAGTGTTCTTCCATAAACATTTATGACCCGATTGACTCCAAGCTTTTCCATGAGTAGTCGTAAATATTGCTGCATTCGTCCATTCCTGTGTTGATAGTATTTTTGGTCTTGTATTTGCATGTGTCCTACGCTGACGTATGGACAATAACCAATTTTCAATTTGCCAATCGAGCGTGCGAAAAAGATGATGTGATCTACTGTTTTGAAATCGTCATCCCATCCGCCAATTTCTCTGATTTTGTCTGTTCTCCCCATCCAAAATTGAAGGACTATATTCCAAAGAAGGAAATCACCTTCTGATCCAACTGGCTCTGGTTTGAACACGAGTGCGTTGTCTTCTATGTGAAGACTAGCGTTGTAGGTCGGGTGTCCAGCTACGTTGCCGCCAACCATATCTAGGTTAGTCGTTTCTAGGATATTAAGCCATTTCTCTAGGTTTGTTTTTTCATTGAAGACAAAGTCGTCATCGAGTGTCACAACGAACGGGGTATCAACCTTACTGAGGGCTAAATTCCTTCCTGCTGAAACTCCACTGTCGTAGGGCATTCTAATATGTTCATCAACACCAGAAAGAGAACTAAACTCTCTGCTGTCGTCCGCAACCACTATTCGGATATTAGGGTATTTCATCTTCACACTGTAGATGAGACGTTTGATACATTGCGGTCTTTCGAATGTTTTGACAATCAGAGTAACCTTGTGTCTCATCATTCGGTCTCCACAAATTCTTCGTCCAATACCTTGTTCGACAGTTTACCGTTGATCAAATCTTGGGCTTCCCACAATTTGTCCAGAGCAACAACGCCCAAGAAGTCGAACTTGACAGCGCCCAGGGCTTCTGCGTTTGCCATCTCTAGACCAACGACACGATCCTTATTCTTAGCATCGTAGGCTAACGGAACAAGTCCTTCTATCGGTCTGTCGGCTATGACAACGCCAGCGGCGTGTTTTGACTGGGACTTTTTGGTACCTTCAATTCTCATAGCTTGGTCAAACAACGGTTTGTACCACTCATAAGCATCCTGAACTTGATCTACGTGATGTATAGCCCATTGCAGAATGCCATAATCATCTCCCTGCTCATTCCTGGCTTGTCTCAACTCATCTGCGATTGAAGCTTCGTCGGGTATGTATCGTGTTATTTCGTTACACAGATCGTGTGGTGTCGTACTGATATCTGTGACATCTTTGCCTTCCTTGAGTGCTTTGACCTTCATCAGATGCCTGACCAGATCGGGCTGAGCACGGAACACTTCTTTCAGCGCTGCCTTGCCCTGTAAGCGACCGAACGTGATCATTTGAGCTACATAATCCTCTCCCCATCTCTCTTTTAGATAGGCGATAACCTCACTACGGAACACAACGCCGATATCAGTGTCGATATCTGGTAAACTAATATGACCGTCATGGGTTTTGACCTTGCGATCGATATCTAGCTCATTTTGCTCAGCAATCGTTATGCCAAGACCGTATGCCAGATGCGAATTAGAAGGATTTGAAGCCGGTTTACCCTGAATCATGTCATATAGATACATCCACATCCGTTGATTCTTGGCGTCGATCCATTCAACTTCTGCCTTCATCGCGGCGGTGAACTTGACCTTGCCCCCATTTATCCGTCTTGCCAAATGTAGAGATACCGCTTTTCTCTCTTCGTCTGTATCCCTAGTGTGTAATAATTCGAAATTGTCTGACATCCACGACATGAAGTCTACCGAACCAACATCAAAGTGTGGAGGGATGTTACGACTCATGTTGTAGAATCTCTCAAAATACAGACCGTATTCGATCGGATCAATACCAGTGATACCTGTAAGGTAGTTGATTAGTGAACCAGCGCCAGACCCTCGACCTTTGCCTCTAGGCCCGTTTTTGCTATCGACAAATCGACATGCATCCCATACTATCAAGAAGTAATCAGCCAGTTTCGCTTCTGCAATAACGATCAGTTCTCTTTGTAGCCTGTCCCAATAGACTTTCTTTTGGGCACCATCAAGGTGTGACAACTTCACCTTGGCACCTTCTATACAAAGATGCTTCAGATAATCATTGGAATTCAATCCCAACTTCTCTGATTCTTTATTTGTGAAAATCGGCAGATAAGGATCATGTCCAAGTTCCGAGTAATTGATGGTGTCGACTATGTCTACGGACGCCTGAAGTTCTTCCTCTGTGAATCTTTTCCTCATTTCTTCATAGGAAGGTATGAAATATTCGTCCGACACAAAAAAGTCCATTATGTCTATACCCTGCTGTTGTTTGCGAGCCTGATCTTCTTTTGTGGTGTGTAGTTGCGCATATAGAAGTAGTCTTTGATCTTCTGCATCTTTCTTAGATGCGTAATGAGCATCTATAGTTGCTACTGTAGGAATTCCTGTCTCTTCACCCAATATTCTCAAACATTCCGTAACCACAGTCTGGACAGACATGCCTTCGTCCTGAAGTTCAAGATAGAAGTTACCTTCGCCAGCTATGGTAACAAATCTCTTTATGATCTCTTTACCAACTTCTTTCCAATCTGGCTTTAGACACGCTCGGACTTGTAATAGATTGGTTTCGCCACCATGTTCACTTAGGCTGCACGCCGCTTTGAAATCGGTGAACAAGCTAGAGGGTAGTTCTCCACCGATACACGCAGACAGAAGAATGAGGTTGCCCTTGCTCGCAAACGGAGCAAGACCTTCCATACTGATACGAGGTTTCCTGTAGAAGTGTTCCGGCTTATTGGATTCGCTAACCAAAGACATCAGGTCTTTTATGCCTTGGTCGTTTTTGGCCAGCACTATTAAGTGGTGTCGCTTATTGTTGTCGTTATTCTTGATCGTGGCATCCTGCAAACAGATGTACATCTCGCACCCAATGACGGGTTTGATTTTTGCTTTTCTACATGCATCATAAAATGATTTCATGGCACTTATGCTACCGTGGTCAGTTATCGCGCAACCCGGCAGACCAAGTTCAACACATCTCTTTACGAGGGCTTTCGGAGAAGACAAGCCATCCAGTAGCGAGTAGAAAGAGTGTACGTGGAGGGGACAATAAGTTTTCTTACTCATCTTGCTTTTTTCCTTGAGGTTAGACATCTAATTCCTCTGTCTTCCCAATTAGTTGCTGGCCTTCAAATGTCAAGTCTGCATACTTCTGCTCAACGTATTCGCCCCCCAAGGTGTGCAAATCAGACCACACCTTATGGCACGTACTATTCTTCTCAAAACTACACATCCGGCATTTCCATGAACGGTTCCTACGAATCAGCGTATCCTTGCTAACTGTTGTCAAAAAACGGTGAAGGCTAGCTATAGTCAGAGGTATATCATCACGAGAAAGAGATATAGTCACTGGACCACCATCGTTGCAGTAATAGAAGGTAACCCATATATTTTTGTATTGTGGGTACAAATCGAATGCCGCGAGATGGTACAGCCTCGGCTGAACTTCCCGCATCAACACTGCTTCGTCGATATCTATTTGCGTATAGAAGCTTTTTTTCTTACCTGTTTTCCAGTCTACGATTTCTATTGTATCTTCGTCGATCTCGTGTACTAAGTCTATCAAACCACGAATGGCAAATTGGTGTTCTTTGTTTTCCTTGTCCAGGCACTTCCACTCTTCTCCTGGTATTTCCAACGCGAACCACTGTTCTACACAAATTATCTTTGTCAAATTATACGGATTGTAAAATTCGTTTGCCAGAATATGCTCCAGAGCAACACGACACTTCTTGAAATCTGCCGCTTCCTTGTGGCGTCCAGTCTCTCTATCAAGTCTTGTAGTTATCTTACGAATACTGATAGTCGGAGACTTAACAACGAGTTCGTCCCAAGCACGATGCAGTAGCCACATGGGATCAACATTAGTTTTCCCATGTTTACTCAAGAGAATCATCCACTCTAGAGTCTGATGTACTATGCTCCCTTGAAGCGCAGCTTTCCCAGACTGCGATTCCATGCCTAATATGTACTGCATGAAATACGAAAATGGACAATGATTATACAGATTTATGGCAGATGAACTACATCTAACTACTCGCATAGTCTCCCCACTCTTCTAGTCTTGGAGTAACATCATCCATATCCACTCGACCGACCATCCTGAAATGTAAGATAGCCGCTGCATTGAAGAATATCGCACTCCAATGATCTTCGTTTACTTCGTTGTCTATGATCTTGAAAATATGTCGCATTAAGCTGGCATGAAACACACTAAATGGCATTCCCTTGGACCAGTTCCATGGATCATACTTCTTGGCTCCACCACCATAGTGATTAGCTATCCTAAGATATGTCTTGGCAGATATTGCGTGAAATCCACAGAACGACTTTGAATTAGTTGACAGAACATTGTCGTTTTCTTGTAGTTCGATAACTTCAAGGCAAATCCAGATTATCTCCAGAAGAGTGTCGTCAAGAGGGTAGGCCCCCCACGAAAAACCAAGGTTCATTATTCGTGCTTTCAGTTTGTCAGAAATATCCTTGCTCACGATTTCTGATAGATCAAAATTCTCATAACATCGCACGACTCTTTGCAGGACGGTAATAGGGATAAGATCGAATCTCGGCTTGTCTCCATCTACATCCCGCTTAGCTCCGGTATCAAATCCACGTCTTTCACCAGAGTCTTCAATTTTCCCGAATTTCTCAGTCATATACTTTCTCCACAGTATAGTCGTCTGACAGCATTTCAGCCCTAGACGCTTGTTGCAAAATGGGACCAATTTGAGACAATATGTCCCCACTAAACATATCACCTATGTCGTTTACAGTTGTGGGCGTGACACAGAATACCCTGAAGTAGTGAGTCAACTCTTTTTCCATCCTTTCCATTGCCTTCTGTCCTGATTCATCGTTGTCGAAAGTGCATATAATGGTTAGCGCCCCAGCGTTCTGAAGCATGAGTCTCTGTTGGCGGGACATGCTAGTACCGAGCAGTGCTACGCTGTTTTTAATACCCGCCGCTTCGTATGCCCATACATCCCCAGGCCCTTCACAAAGAATGACAACACCTGTTCTGCTTATGAATGATTTCGCGTACCATATGTTATACAGGCATTTCTCAGCATGAAAATCGTTAGAGTGTTTCCATTTGGTATACAATCCTTTGTAGCTAGGGTTAGGACATGATTCGCGATCGGGATGGTGATGCATTTTGCATCTTGGGCATTTGTCATAGATACTTCTTCCGGACCACCCAACTATGTATCTTCCCTTATCGTCGAGGATGGGAAAAAATGCTCGTTTGTACATCGGCTTACCCCTAGTGTTGCAGAATGATATATGGTACTTAGCAATGAGATCGGGCGAAATGCCTCTATGGGGATAATATACTTGGTCAGGTCTGAGATGTTTAATTGTTTCAGACAGTAATGCGCCATGGTCTTTTGGTAGTGCCTGATTTTTCCTGTGAATCTTCAGCATCTTAGCTATCTCAATATCCTGTGCCGTAGCCGTATCTTCTGGACAGTCTTTTAGACCCAAGGCTTGCGTGACAAAATTAACTGCTTGCCTGAAATCCCACTTATGCCCTGTTTTGAGGCTCATAGCACCTCTTACCAATCCAAAAACACTGTTAGATACGCCTGTAATAGGGTCTCTGTGACAACCCCTGGTTTTGCATTGCCAGTGGTTCGATCTAATGGCCCAAAACAGTGCCCTTTGATTTTCTCCACCGTGGACTGGACATGCGCTTTGTATATAATCGTGCCGTTCTGTGTATTCTATGCCTAGAGCATCGAACACTTCCGTTATGCGTTCGCAGGCACGATCCTGAATAAAGTCCACATTCAATGGCTCAAACTTACTCACTAGCTTGGTTCTCCAATGCTTGATGCGCTACGGCAGAAAATGATTTTCCTTCCGAAAGTTTACCCACAGACAATTCATCTATGACGTTGACGTATTCACCGTCCTCCATTCCACAACCATTTCTGGTAGCTGTCACGATGAGTTTTTTGGTGCCGTTGTATTGTGGGTCTTCGTTTAGTTCTGATTGTGATTTGGGCTTTAATATGGTGAAGTTAGAACATAGCCAAATGATTCTATCCGATCCAGACACTACCTCTGAACCCTCTTTCTCAACACCATCTCTGTTTAACTGAACAGTAGCCAGAACAGGAAGTTTGAATTTGACTGCGAAGTTGTGTAGTGCAGTTATCAAAAAACCTAGTAGTTGATATTCTTGCAGGTTGTTTTTGAAGCTACCGTCGTTCATAAGCTTTATGTAGTCGTATATTATAAGACACGGCTTCGCTGCTCCACTGTCTGTGAAGCCAACAGTCTTCGACAACCATCGTCTTGCTATTGACATAATAGCTTGCGGAGACATACCAGCAACAGAGAAGTGATCAATCGTTAGTTCTTTGATGTGTTCTTTGCAACCCCAGACAGCATCTGATTCGTGATGATTCTTAACGAACTGGCCAGTCTCTATGTGATTCAATTCTACTTTCGTTACGAGAGATGTCAATCTGTGAAGTTGCATATCACTGGTCAATTCTGTGTCTAAGTACAGGACCGGTATGTTATTCTCGGCTATGTTGCGAGCTACGTTCATGCAGAAAAATGATTTTCCAACCTTCGCCCTGGCCCCCACTACATTAACCGTAGCTGGTCTCAAACCACCACCGATAGCCTCATCCCACGCGGGAAATCCTGTGGGCAACCCTATTATATCCTGTGGTGTTTCGGACAGGGTCTTCATTGATTCTTCAAATATTTGACCCAAGGACACAACAGTTGCGCCTTGATCCATGATGTCTCCTGTGAATTCAAATATTGGTTCTTCGATGTTGGCTATGATCTCGTCAACACCTTCCGCTCCCGTAAT